>JGI25911J50253_10000134_pt1 | contig 21529 bp, 23 predicted proteins | sample LauGreSBDMM110SD_3_FD_50253 | JGI IMG/M metagenome (IMG submission 50253) | reverse complement strand
TGTTATTCTGATAAAAAATTTGCGGTAATTAAAAACAGTAATATTGAACTCATTAATTGGTTAATTAAACTTGTTAGCTTGATAAGATCCACGAAAGTTATTTTGCAAGTTTCCCCAGGGAATTTTGTAGATGTTTGTATTGATCATTTGTCTAAAGATAAAAAAAGTTTTTTAGAAAGAAATTTTTTAATTTTTAAGAAGGCTTCTAGAGTTGAAAATTATTTTAAAAAAGATGAAAAAAATGACAATATATTGCCAATTTATTTAGATGGAGATGCAATNCTTATTAAATTTGCAACAGAAATNTCCTTAAAAGATCAAATTATCAAAGTAAAAGAGAAAATANATTTAATAAAAAACACNATCATTATAACAAAAAATAAACTTTCTAATAAATCTTTTATAAATAAAGCCCCAAAAGATGTAGTTGATAAGGAAAAAGATATTTTAAAAAAATTAGTAAATGATTTAAATCAATTAGAAAGTATAATATCTATTAAAAATTAGTTATGAAATTTGATAAATCAAAATTACCTAGTCGTCATACTACAGTGGGTCCGGATAGAGCGCCTCATAGATCTTTTTATTATGCAATGAACTTAAAAAAAAGTGACATTGCAAGACCGTTTGTTGGAGTTGTTTCAACTTGGAATGAAGCTGCACCATGTAATATTGCTTTAATGAGACAAGCTCAATCTGCAAAAAAAGGTGTTTATGATAACAGTGGAACGCCTAGAGAATTCTGCACAATTACAGTTACAGATGGAATTGCAATGGGTCACGAAGGAATGAAGTCGTCCTTAATATCTAGAGAAATAATTGCAGATTCAACAGAACTAACAGTTAGAGGTCATTGTTATGATGCTTTAGTTGGTTTGGCTGGATGCGATAAATCTTTACCAGGATTAATGATGGCGATGTGTAGATTAAACGTACCTAGCGTTTTCATTTATGGTGGATCTATTTTGCCAGGAAAATTTAAAGGTAAAGATGTAACAGTAGTTGATGTTTTTGAGGCTGTTGGAAAGCATTCTAATAAACAAATGTCTGATGAAGATTTAGAGGAATTAGAAATTAATGCATGTCCAAGCGCAGGTGCATGCGGAGGGCAGTTTACAGCTAATACAATGGCATGCGTTTCCGAAGCTATCGGTTTGGCATTGCCATATTCATCAGGAACACCGGCTCCATACAAAGAAAGAGATAAATATGCTTACGCAAGTGGAAAGGCAGTAATGTCTTTATTAAAAAAAAATATTAGACCAAGAGATATTGTTACACTTAAATCATTGCAAAACGCTGCAACTATTGTTGCTGCTACTGGTGGATCTACAAATGCTGCTCTTCATCTTCCTGCAATCGCAAATGAATGTGGAATAAAATTTGATCTTATGGATGTGGCAAAAATTTTTAAAAAAACACCTTATTTAGCAGATTTAAAACCTGGTGGAAAATATGTTGCAAAAGATATGTTCGAAGCTGGTGGAGTGCCGATGTTACTTAAAACTTTATTGGATGGAGGCTATTTACACGGAGATTGTTTGACTGTCACGGGAGAAACAATGAAGAAAAATTTACAGAATGTTAAATTTAATAACAATCAAGATGTAATGAGACCTTATAATAAACCACTTTCAAAAACAGGAGGTGTTGTTGGTCTTAAAGGAAATTTAGCGCCAGAAGGAGCGATTGTTAAGGTGGCTGGAATGAAAACACTAAAGTTTGTTGGAAAAGCTTTATGCTTTAATAGCGAAGAAGAAGCTTTTAAAGCAGTTCAAAATAGAAAATACAAAGAGGGAGATATTATAGTTATTAGATATGAAGGCCCAAGAGGGGGTCCTGGAATGAGAGAAATGCTTTCTACTACGGCTGCTATTTATGGTCAGGGAATGGGTGAAAAAGTAGCCTTAATTACCGATGGAAGATTTTCAGGAGCAACTAGAGGTTTTTGTGTTGGGCATGTTGGACCTGAAGCATTTAATGGAGGCCCAATCGCATTATTAAAAAATGGAGATACAATAATTATTGATGCTAATAAAGGAACTATAGACGTTAAAATTTCTAATTCAGAATTACAAAAAAGAAAAAAATCATGGAAAAATATTAAGCCTAATTTTACATCAGGAACTATTTGGAAATATGCTCAATCTGTCGGATCTTCAAAAAATGGAGCAGTAACACATCCGGGTGGTTTTAAAGAAAAAAGTTGTTACGCTGATATTTGAGGAATAATTGTTTCTAACAATTCTAAATATAATACTACCAGTTATATTTGTAATATTTATTGGTTATTTATGGAACATCTATAACAAAGATTTTAATATAGTCGCAGTAACTAAACTTGCTTCAAACATTGCTTTACCGTGTTTAATTTATGATTCTATAACTAGGACTAATTTAACTATAAATATTTTTTTTAAAATTTTCACCTCAGCTTTTTTAGTTTTAGTTCTTGGATTTTTATTTGGATATATCTTTATAAAAATTTTTAAACTTCCATCTGTAAAATTAATAACACCAATAATGCATCCTAATAGTGGTAATATGGGACTTCCACTTGCTTTATTGACCTTCGGTAATGAAGGTCTTGCCTTNGCTGCTGGTTTTGCTTCTATCGTTATGGTTAGNCATTTTACAGCCAATACTGCAATTTCGTCNGGAAACTATTCTGTAAAAAAAATATTATTAAGTCCTGTTCTATTATCATTAATATTTTCACTTATTATTTTATTTTACAAAATTGAAATGCCTAGTTTTATAAATAATTTTACCAAAATTTTATCAGGACTTGTTATTCCTTTAGTCTTACTAGCATTAGGAATGTCGCTCACTAAAATTAATATTAAAAATTTAAAAATAGGTTTGTTAATTGGTATATTTAAAATTATTAGTGGTCCAATTATTGGATTTTCTGTAGTTTATTTATTAAATCTAGATGGCATTGTAGCTAAAGTTGTAATATTACAATCAGCAATGCCTGCAGCTATATTGACATACTTAATAGCCTCTGAAAATAATTCATATGATCAAGAAATTGGCGTAGCTGTTTTTGTATCAACTATTGCTTCTATTGTTTCAATACCAGTTATTTTATTTTTTATAATATAATGAAAATTAAACCAATTATTTTATGCGGAGGAGAAGGTACAAGATTATGGCCAGAATCTAGAAAAAAACATCCAAAACAATTTATTAAAATTAATGGAAAAAGCTTATTAAAACACGCAATAGATAGAGTTACAGGAGTAAATTTTGATCCTATTACAATCTGTTCAAACGCTAATTTTTTAGACCAAATTAAAGAGGAAACTAAAAATATAAATTGTAAAATTTATGTTGAACCAGCAAAAAAAAATACAGCAGCAGCAATTCTCGCCGCAGTAAATGATGATGATTTAACGTTTTATCAACCTGTATTAATTATTTCATCTGATCATATAATTGAAAAAAAAATAGTATTTCAGAAACAAATAAAGAAACTTTCAAATAATTTGGATATGTATAAAATTTTTATTTTTGGAGTTAAGCCTCATTACCCAGAAACAGGTTATGGTTATTTATATTCAAAAAAAATTAATAAAAATTTTAACAAAGTCTATAAATTTATTGAAAAGCCAAATTTAAATAGAGCAAAAAAACTTATTAAAAATAATAATTATCTTTGGAATTCAGGCATGTTTCTTTCGAATAAATCAGCTTTACTGAATGAATTTTCTATTTTGCAAAATAAATTGGCATTGCAAGTTTGCGATTCTTATATAAATGCAAAAACTACAAACCACATTGTGGCATTAGATAATAAATACTATTCAAAAATAAAATCTATTTCTTTTGATCATGCTATCTTAGAAAAATCTAAAAATGTCTTTTCTGCGAAACTTTCAAGTGATTGGAAAGATGTAGGTAGTTGGATGCAAAAATGGGAAATTGAAAAAAAAGATAAAGATAATAATTATATAAAAGGAAATATATTAAAGAATAATGTTAAAAATTCCTATATTTCTTCAAATAGAACTATTGTAGCTAGTAATTTAAAAAATTTACTTGCAGTTGATAATAACGACGTTCTTTATCTTTCTGATCTTAAAAATAATAATCTTAAAAATCTTTATCCTATAATTAATAAAAAATTTCCAAAAATTACAGATCAGCATACAACCACTCTAGAGACCTTGGGGGCAATTTACAAACATATTTGTTGGTAAAGATTTTCAAGTAAAAGAATTAGTTGTTAACCCTGGAGCAATTCTTAGTCTTCAAAAACATAAATATAGATCTGAAAATTGGGTTGTGGTTCAGGGTAAAGCAAATGTTACACTAAATAAGAAAAATATATCTTTAAATAAGTCAGATTCTATTTTTATTCCTCAAGGAGCAGTTCATAGAATTGAAAATAGACAAAAAAGTATTTTAAAAATTATCGAGGTTCAAACAGGCAGCTATCTAGGAGAAGACGATATTATTCGCATCAAAGATATTTACGGAAGAGTTTAAGCTAAAGTTAATTTTATAGGAGAGTGATCAGAAGGTCTTTCCAGAGCTCTTAAATATTTATCGATAGTTACGTCTTTGATGAAATGAATAATATTTTTTGATAATAAAAAATGATCAATTCTTAATCCTTTGTTTTTTTCAAAAGATCCATATTGATAATCCCAGAATGTATAATTGTTTGGTTCTTTATTAATTAACCTAAATGCATCTTCATAACCTTCGTTTAATATCTTTCTAAAAAATTTTCTTATTTCGATTCTATATAGAGCATCATTTTCCCAATCTTCTGGATTGTAAACATCAACTTCATTTGGAATAATATTAAAATCTCCACCAATTATTACTTTGTTTTTTAATTTATTTTGATTAACTAAAAATCTTTCAAAAGATTTTAGCCATTTAATTTTGTATTGATATTTATCAGTGTCTACAGGATTTCCATTTGGAACATAGACACAAATAATTTTTATTAATTCATTTTTATAATTTATATCAACAGAAATAGATCTTGATTGTTCTTGCTCATCATTAATAATATTAAAATTTATATTATTTATTTTCTTATTATAAATAATAGCAACTCCATTGTATGATTTTTGACCATGCACTTCGCTATCATAACCAATTTCTTTTAATTCTTTATATGGAAAATTTTTATTTTCAGTTTTAATTTCTTGAAGAAGTAGAAAGTTTGGTTTTTTTTTTTTAAGATATTCTAATATGTGATTTAATCTTACTCTTACAGAATTAACATTCCAGCTACTTATTATCATTAAACAGAGAAAGAGCTCCCACATCCACATGATGATGTGGCTTTAGGATTTATAATTTTAAAAGTATTTTCAATTAATTTCTCAGAAAAATCTAGCATCGAGCCTTCGATAAAAGCAAAAGAAGACTTGTCTATTAAAACATTTTCAAGAATTATATCGTCTTCATTTTTTTTATTATCTGTTGAGAAATGATATTTGTAACCAGAGCAACCTCCGCCTTTGACTTCAATTCTAAAAAACTTATTAATATTTTCTTTCTCTAAAAGATTTTCTATCTTTTTTTTAGCTTTATCTGTAATGGTAAAATTATTAGTCATTCAATTTTATGTTTATTATTAATATATGTCTGGGGTTGATAATTACAATAAGTTATTAGTTAAATTTTCTTCTAATAATTCTAATTATTTAGGAAGACAATTTGGAGATAAAAAAAATTTATATAGATCATTTTATCAAAGAGACAGAGATAGAATTATACACTCAACTTCGTTTAGAAGATTAAAATATAAAACACAGGTTTTTGTATATGATGAAGGAGATCATTACAGAACAAGAATGACTCATACTTTAGAGGTGTCACAAATATCAAGATCAATTTCCAGATACTTGAAATTAAATGAAGATTTATCTGAAGCTATAAGTTTAGCTCATGATCTGGGTCATCCACCCTTTGGTCATGCGGGAGAAGAAATTTTAAATTATTGCATTAGAGACCATGGTGGTTTTAATCATAATATTCATTCGATACGTTTGGTTACAGAATTAGAAAAAGCCTATCAAAATTTTGATGGTTTGAATTTATCCATAAATACAATAGACGGAATTGTTAAGCATAATGGTCCTAATTATTTAGTAAAAGAAAATTTAGATCTTTTGCCAAATTTAAATAAAATAAAAAAAATTAATTTTTACGATCAGTCATCTTTAGAATCTCAGATTAGTGCTTTGTCTGATGATATTGCTTATAATAATCATGATATTGACGATGGTATTAGAGCAGGCTTGTTTTCGATTAATGATATTAAAGAATTGCCTATTATAGGAGAGATTATAAAAAAAAAGAATAAACAATTTAAAAATGAAAAATTATTGAGAAACGAAATTATAAGATCAATAATTAATTTTATGGTTACGGACTTAATTCTACATACAAAAAAAAAAATTAAAAAATTAAAAATTAAAACAATCAAAGATGTTTATAAATCTAGTGATTTTTTAGTTAGTTTTTCACCTAAACTTATTAGTGCAAATAATCAAATTCGTGAATTTTTGAAATTAAATATGTATGAAAATAAATCTGTAAAAAAAATGACAAACAAGGCAGAAATAATAATAAAAAAATTATACATATATTTAATTAAAAATAATAAAAAATTTATACTTCCAGATCTTAAAAAAAAATGGGGACTTGAAAGATCAGTTTCAGATTTCATTGCTGGCATGACAGATAAATTTGCTATTGATTTGTACAATAAAATAAAATGAATATTTTTATTAATTATAAAATAAAACTTAATGAATTTTTTAAAAATTTAGAAAAAGATAAAATTATTAAATTGCCGAAAAAATTTGATAATTTTTCGGTAGAAATTCCCAAAATAAAAANTCATGGTGATTTNAGNACAAATGCGCCAATGATTTTTGCAAAAGAAAATAATCTAAATCCTATTGATCTCGCAATTATCATAAAAAAAGAATTAGAGNGTAAATTTAAAGAGANTATAAAAATTGAGGTAGCTAAACCTGGTTTTTTAAATTTCTTTTTTGAAAAAAAATTTTGGTATGATTTTATATTATCTGTAGATTTTGACTTTGGAAAAAATCAAAATTTAGAATCTAAAAAAATTTTAATCGAATATGTTTCTGCAAATCCAACTGGTCCTTTGCATGTTGGGCACTGTAGAGGCGCTGTATTTGGTGATATTTTAGCAAACCTATTGAGTTTTGTCGGAAATAAAGTTGTAAAAGAATATTACATTAACGATTATGGAAATCAAATTAATCAGTTTGTTAAATCGGTTTATTATAGAATATTAGAAATAAAAAATAATACTTTATTTCCAGGTGATCAAGATCTTTACCCCGGTGAATATGTTATTGATATAGCTAAAAATATTTTAAAAAAAAATAAATTTTCTAATTTTGATAATTACGATTTAATTTTTAATGATCTTAAGAGTTCATGCATAGAAGAGGCGATGAATTTAATTAAGAATGATTTAAAAGAGCTTGGAATTGTTCATGATAATTTTGTTTCAGAAAATTATATTGTTAATCAAAAATTAGTTGAAAAAGCTTTAGATTTTTTAAAGAAAAAAAATTATGTTTATGAAGGAATTTTAGAAAAACCTAAAGGAAATGAAGTTGATGACTGGGAACCTAGAAAGCAAATTTTATTTCAGTCTACTAAATTTGGAGATGACGCAGACAGAGCATTAAAAAAATCAGATGGTAGTTGGACTTATTTTGCAAATGATGTGGCTTATCACCTTAATAAAATAGAACGTAAATTTGATTTACTTATAAACGTACTAGGAGCTGATCATGCTGGTTACTTAAAGAGACAAGCATCGTGTGTTTCTGCTTTATCAGAAAACAAGCAACAAATTATCTCTAAAGTTTGTCAGTTAGTAAAATTATTTAAATCTGGAAGTCAGTTAAAGATGTCTAAAAGAGCAGGAGACTTTATAACTGCAAGTGATCTTATAAAAGAAGTAGGCAAAGATTCCGTAAGATTCATGATGATATACAGAAGTAATGACTCTCAGTTAGATTTTGATTTCGATTCAGTCACCGATCATTCTAAAGAAAATCCAGTATTTTATGTTCAGTATGCTCACGCTAGAATCTGTTCTCTATTTAGAAAAAACAAATATGAAATTAGTAATGAAAAAAAATTAAATTTATATTTGCTTAATCAGGAAATTGAAATTGACATAATTAAAAAAATAGCCGAATGGCCAAAATGTTTAGAATTGTCGGCACATCATTTAGAACCCCATAGAGTACCATTTTATTTATATGAATTAGCAAGTTTATTTCACACATATTGGAACTCTGGAAATGAGAATGATAATTTGAAAATTTTAAACGATAATCAACCTGAGCTTCAATCTGTAAGATTATTTTTAATTAAAAAAATGCAATTAGTTTTAAAAAGTGGCCTAGATATTCTAAATGTAACTGCACCGGTTGAGATGTGATTAATTTAATGAAAAAAAATTTGTTAAATATAATATCTTTTTTTCTTGTTATTTCTTTTCTATTTCTTTGTGTATTTTATTATAATTCTAGTACATTTATTAAAAATACAGATAAAAAAAGAGAAGCTTATTTGATTTTTTTAAATTCATATATTGAAAAACTAGATAAAATTAGCTCATCCACAGATTTTAAAAAAAGAATAGATAATGATGAATTTTTTAAAAAGATTTACAAACAAAAACAATATTGGGAGTTAATAAAATAGAATTTTGAAAACACACGCAATTATTTTTGGAATAAGTGGGTTTAAATTAAATTTAAAAGAAATTAATTTTTTTAAAAAATATAAACCATGGGGTATAATATTATTTTCTAGAAATATTAATAATTTAGACCAGGTTAGAAATTTAACTTGTAGTATAAGAGAACTTTTTAAAGATAAAAATTTTCCAATATTGATTGATCAAGAAGGAGGCAAAGTTAATCGTTTTAGAAAAATTATAAATCTTGATAAATATAACGCAAAGTATTTTGGGGATATCTATAAAAATAATAATATATTTTATTTGGAATTTAATAAGTTTCTTAAAATAAACATTTCTATCTTAAAATATTGTGGAATTAACATAAATACAGTTCCAGTTCTTGATTTATTTAATGAAGATAAAAACAGCGTTATTGGGAATAGGGCTTTTTCAAAAAAATATAATATAGTTATAAAATTATCTAAATATTTAATAAATTTTTATAAGAATTCAGGACTAGAGATCGTTACCAAACATATTCCAGGTCATGGCTGTACAAATATAGATTCTCATTATCATTTACCTAAAGTAAATTTTTCTTTGGACTATTTAAAAAAGAATGATTTTAAAACATTTAAAGAAGTAAATAGCTATTTAGCAATGACAGCCCATATTTTGTATGAAAAATTAGACCCTGATAAATGCGTTACCCAATCAAAGAAAATAATTCACGGTATAATTCGGAAATATATAAAATTTAGAGGAATATTGATGTCCGACGATATTTGTATGAAAGCTTTATCAGGTGGAATTGTTAAAAATGCTAAATTGAGCCTCGATGCAGGTTGTAACTTATTATTACATTGCAGTGGAAAGATGGATGAAATGAAGAAACTTTCTTTAGTCGTGCCAGAAATTGATAATTTTACCTACAGAATAACTCAAAAAGTTAAGGCAAATTTTAATAAATTTAACTAAAGAATCAGTTAAATAAATTAAATGGATAGTATTGTTGAATTAAAACCTCTTTCAGTTGAGCATGAAGAACAAGTGGAAGATAAATTTAATCTAAACATTGATAATTACGAAGGTCCGCTAGAGCTGCTTTTAGATTTAGCAAAATCTCAAAAAGTTGATCTTATGAAGATTTCTATCGTTCAATTAGCTGATGAGTATTTAAAATTTATAAATAATATTAAAAAAAATTTAGAATTAGCGGCTGATTTTTTGGTTATGGCAACATGGCTTGCTTATTTAAAGTCTAGATTATTATTACCTGATGACTTTGAAGATGATTTTTCGGCTATTCAAATGGCTGAAAAACTTAAAATGCAATTAAGAAAATTAGAAGCAATTAGATTTCTTTCTGACAAACTTGTTTCTCAAAAACAATTAGGAAGAGATATTTTTACAAAAGGTATTCGAGAAGGTATTAAAAAAATTTCAAATTCAAAATATGAAGTTTCTCTTTATGAACTCATTAAGTCTTATGCTGAAATAAAAAGAAAACAAAATTTTTCTATTATGAATATTTCAAAGTTGCCAGTTTATACAATGGAAGAGGCTATAAAAAAAATTACAAGTTTACTAAAAGAATTAATTGATTGGCGAGACATTAAAGACGTAGTTCCAGGATCATTTTCAGGATCAAAAAATTTAAGAAAATCAGGATTAGCAGGAACATTTGCTGGAAGCTTAGAGTTAGTTAGAGAAGGAAAATTATCAATTATGCAAAAAAAAAATTTTGATAAGATATTAATTAAAGCTAAATAACTATGTTAAATAAAAATAAAGATGCAAAAAGATTAATCGAAGCTATTTTATTTGCAGCCGATGAACCNTTAGATATTGAAACAATAAAATCTAAAATTGAACTAAATGTTGATATTTTAAAAATTTTAAAAGAATTNCAATCGGAATTTATTGAAAGAGGTATAAATCTTTACGAAATTTCTAACAAATGGTCTTTTAGAACTGCTGAAAATTTATCAAAAAAAATTGCAAGTGAAGTTGTTCAGCAAAGGAAATTATCAAAAGCCACAATAGAAACTTTAGCTATCATTGCATATCATCAACCAGTAACCCGTTCTGAAATTGAAGAGATTAGAGGAGTTTCATTTAGTACTGGAACTTTAGAAATTTTATTTGAACTTGGATGGGTAAAACCACAAGGCAGAAAAGAAGTACCCGGTAAGCCTTTATTGTATGTAACAACTGATGTTTTTTTAAGTCATTTTAATTTAAAATCTTTATCAGACCTACCTAACTCGGAAGAGTTAGCTTCCGCTGGTTTAATAGATAGTCGTTTGGATAGATCTATTTTTGGTACTAATAAATTTGCCAAAGATGATTTGGACAAACAATCTAAAGAAGACATTTTTACCAATATAGATGACATGCTTTCTGGAACTTTAAATCAAAAAGATAATTAATTATTTGTAAAAAAATATTATTTAATATATAATTTTTCTATGGGTCTAAGTTTTTGGCATATAATTATAGTTGTAATAGTAGTTGTCCTTTTATTTGGCAGAGGAAAAATATCTGATTTAATGGGTGACGTTGCTAAAGGTATTAAAAGTTTTAAAAAAGGTATGTCTGATGACCAGTCTTCAGATAATAAAGACCCTAAAGATAAAGATAAAGATCAAAATTCTAAGTCAAATCACTAAAATAATTTATGCCACAAATAGGGTGGTCAGAAATTTTAGTTATCATTCTAGTGGCAATTTTAGTTATAGGGCCAAAAGATCTTCCAGTTGTTCTTAGAAAATTTATTCAAATAAAAAATGGAATAAAAAATTATGTTAATTCTTTTCAAAAAGGAATTGATGATATTGTTCAGGAACAAGAAAAAGATATAAAAAAAATAATAGATATTAACCCTGAAGAAAAAAATAAAAAGAAACCAGAAAATATTTAATTTTTATTTTTATGAGTGACAATAATGATCAAAATCAATCAAGTGTAACAGAGCATCTTTTAGAACTGAGATCTCGAATAATAAAAAGTCTTATTTTTTTTGCAATAGCTTTTATAATTTCTTATATGAATGCAGATAAAATATATGATTTTTTATTACAACCATACGTTAAGGCTTTGGGAGTAGGTCAGATAGGGACTAAAAGGTTAATTTTTACAGCATTACAGGAAACTTTTATTACCTATTTAAAATTATCTTTTTTTTCTGCTCTCTTTTTTTCTTTCCCTGTTTTTTTAATTCAAATTTGGAAATTCATAGCTCCTGGATTATATCAAAATGAAAAAAAAACGATTTTACCTTTTATAGTTGCAACTCCAGTTCTTTTTATAGCAGGTGCTTTATTGGCGTATTATTTTATAATGCCTTTGGCTATTAAGTTTTTTTTATCATTCGAAACTTTAAGTACACAGACAAGCATGCCAATACAATTAGAAGCAAGAGTAAGTGAGTATCTTTCATTAATAATGGTTTTTATGATTGCTTTTGGCCTCAGTTTTGAATTGCCAGTGTTACTAATTTTACTAGCAACTGTCGGTTTTGTTGATTCCAAATATTTATCCGAAAGAAGAAGATACGTTATTGTTATTATATTTATTGTTGCAGCAGTTATTACTCCTCCAGACCCAATTAGTCAGATAGGATTGGCCATTCCATTGATGTTTTTATATGAAATATCTATTTTAATTATTAAATATTTAGAAAAAAGTAAAAATGATAAATCTTAAAAATTTTAGAGAAAACCCATCTCTTTATAAAAAAAAATATAAAGAAAGATTTATAAAAAACTCAGATCAATTGGTAGATGAAATTATTTCTTTAGATTCTTCCATAAGACAAATTTTAGAAAAACAGCAAAAATTACAAGAAGAGAGAAATAAAATATCTAAGGAATTGTCTATTTCTAAAGATAAAAAAAGTGAACAATTCCTGTCTTTATCTAAAAAAGTTTTGAATATTAAAAACGATATTGAAGGTTATGAAAAAAATCTTTCTGAACAAAAAAATAAAATAAATAATATTCTTCATAATTTACCAAATATACATTTAGATGATGTTCCAGTAGGTGAAGATAGTAAAAGTAATAAAGAAATAAAAAAATTTGGTAATATTAAAAATTTTAATTTTAAAATTAAGTCTCACGATGAGATTGGTTTGGAAAGAGACCTGATAGACTTTGATACCGCAACTAAGATTTCAGGAGCTAGGTATGTAATAACAAAAGGTAATATTGCTAAGTTAGAAAGAGCTTTAATAAATTTTATGATCGATACACACGTTAAAGAATTTGAATATTTGGAAATGAATGTTCCAATAATTGTTAATGAAGAATCAATGTTCGGAACTGGTCAGTTGCCAAAATTTTCTAAAGAGCAATTTTCTTTAAATACAGGCTCATGGTTAATACCAACAGCTGAAGTTTCTCTTACTAATATTGTTAGAGATAAAATATTAAATTATGAGGATTTGCCACTAAGATATGTTGCGGCCACACCGTGCTTTAGAGCTGAAGCTGGAGCTGCTGGAAAAGACACAAAAGGTATGATGAGACAACATCAATTTTATAAAGTTGAACTAGTAAGCATTGTAAAACCAGAAGATAAAAATAATGAACTTGAAAGACTTACTAATTGTGCAGAGACTATACTTAAAAAATTAGAGATACCTTATAGAGTTATTTTACTTTCATCTGGTGATATGGGTTTTAGCGCAGAAAAAACTTATGATCTTGAAGCATGGATACCATCTCAAAATAATTATAGAGAAATATCTAGCTGTTCATCTTGTGGTCAATTTCAGGCAAATAGGATGATGGCGCGTTTTAAAGATTTAGAAAAAAAAATTGACTATGTTGCTACATTAAATGGTTCTGGGCTTGCTATAGGAAGAACATTGATTGCTATAATAGAAAATAATCAAAATGAAGATGGTTCAATTAATATTCCTGCTGTTTTACATAATTATATGGGCGGAATAAAAAAGATTTAATTTATATATAATTTAAAAAACCAAAAAATTATTGTATTTGATCAGCATCTAGTATAATTAACCGCATTATGTCAGCTTCAGGTTTCGCACAATTTATTCCTCTAATTTTAATATTTGTAATTTTTTATTTCTTATTAATTAGACCTCAGCAAAAAAGAGTTGCGGAGCACAAGCTAATGATTTCAAAGCTAACTAGAGGTGATACGGTTGTTACTGCAGGTGGAATTGTAGGGAAAATTTCAAGAGTTATTGATGAAGAAAAAGCAGAATTAGAAATTGCTGACAATATTAATGTTAAAATTATAAGATCTACTATCTCACAAGTATTATCTAAATCCGAAACTAAATAAATTAGTAGTGTTAAATTTTTCCAGATTAAAAATTGGATTTATTATTTCTTCAATTTTATTCTTTTTCTACATTTTTTTAGGAAATTTTAACTTTATAAATAAAACAAATTTATTTTTAGATAAAAAAGTAAATTTAGGTCTAGATCTTCAAGGCGGTTCATATTTGCTTTTAGAAATTGATATGAATCCTCTANTTAATAAAAAATTAGAAGAAAAAGCTGTAGATTTAAAAAAAAAATTTAATGAAAAAAAATTAGATTTTAAAAATTTAAATATTTTAAATAATAAAATTACTTTTGAAATTAAAAATTCTTCTCAAAAAGAAATTGCTATTAATTTAATNAATAAGACAAATAATGATGAAAATATTTTTTCTAGAATTAACAATAATAATATAGAAAATGCTAATAAAGATTTTGTTTATAAGATTGAAAAAGATTTATTCATTTTACAATTTAATGAAGAGTATATTAAGCGTCAAAAAAAAGATGCTATCAACCAATCTATAGAAATAGTAAGAAAAAGAGTAGATCAGCTTGGGACAAAAGAACCAACTATTCAACAAAAAGGAGAGAATAGAATAATTGTAGAGCTACCAGGATTGACAGATCCTTCGAGCTTTAAAAATATACTTGGCAAAACTGCACAATTAAATTTTAAGTTTATAAAAACTAGCAATAGCTCTAGCGATAATCTTGGCTTTGAAAAANTTAAAAATAAATCTGACGGTTTATTTATTGAAGTTGAGAAAAGATTGATNGTATCCGGTGAAAATCTTACTGATGCTCAACCAGGTTTTGATAGAGAAACAAATCAATCTATTGTTAGCTTTAAATTTGATAACTTGGGAGCTAAGAAGTTTGCTAATGCTACAAAAGATAATGTAGGCAGGCCTCTCGCTATTATTCTAGATAACGAAATTTTAAGTTCACCAGTTATTAGAGAGCCTATACTTACTGGTAGTGGTCAAATATCTGGTGGATTTACGGTTGAGGAAGCTAATCAGTTAGCTATTTTATTAAGAGCTGGTGCTTTGCCAGCACCAATGAAAATAATAGAAGAAAGAACAGTTGGAGCTGATCTAGGCAAAGACTCTATTCGTTCTGGGATTATATCTTTTATTGCGGGTTTCTTGTTGGTGTTTGTTTATATGGTGTACGCGTATAAATTATTTGGAATTTTCGCAAATATTTCTCTTTTATTAAATATTGTAATTTTAATTTCAGTTTTGTCTATATTTGGATCTACTTTAACTTTGCCTGGTATAGCTGGAATTGTTCTAACTGTTGGTATGGCTATTGATACTAACGTAATAATTTATGAAAGAGCAAAAGAAGAATTAAAGATTGAAAAATCAAATATTATCGCTTTTGATATTGCTTACAGAAAATCATTATTAACTATAATTGATTCAAATTTGACGACATTAATTGCTGGTATTATTTTATTTTATTTAGGCAGTGGGCCCGTAAAAGGTTTTGCTGTTACACTATGTGTCGGATTGATAACTTCATTTTTTACAGCTTTTACTGTTAGCAGATTAATGGTTTCAAAATATCTTATGGCTAATAAAGATAAAATTATAAATATTTAAATGACAAATTTTAATTTTTTAAAATATAAGATTTTTTTTTTATTTGTGTCATCTTTTTTAGTTTTAGCTTCAATTATCTTAGTATTTACTAAAGGCTTAGATTTTGGAGTTGATTTTAAAGGAGGGACGACAATTGAAATCCGATTAGAAAAAAAAATTGAAATAGAAAATATTAGAAATTCTTTATCCAAACTTAAAATTAATAATTATTCAGTTAAAGAGTTTGGGGCAGTAAATGATTTTTTAATTTCTACTGATAATAGTATTTCGCCGAATGATATTAAAAATTTTATTGAAAAAGATTTAAAAGAAAAAATAACAATTAGAAAAGTAGAGACAGTAGGGCCAAAAGTAGGTTCCGAATTGATTAAATCTGCTATTTATTCAGTTTTGTTATGTTTTATCGCAATGTTTTTTTATTTATGGTTTCGTTTTGAGTGGCAATTTAGTTTCGGCGGAATAGCTGCTCTTTTTCATGACACAATTATTACTGTAGGAGTTTTTTCGCTTTTAGGATTACAATTTGATCTTACAATTGTTGCGGCATTATTAACTATTATTGGCTACTCAATTAACGATACAGTTATTATTTATGATCGAATTAGAGAAAANTTAAAAAAAGATAGNACTTCCGAATTGTCAAATTTAGTAAATGAANCTTTAAANAATACTCTTTCTCGTACATTAAAAACTTCGGGCACAACACTTTTATCTATTATCGCTGTATTAATTTTTGGAGGAGAGGTTTTGAGAGGATTTGCTTTCGCTATAACTTTTGGAATTATAATAGGGACTTATTCTTCAATTTATATAGCTTCACCTATAGTAATGTTTTTTAAAGTTAAAAGAGATTGGTCGGTAAAAGTTGATAATACGCCTTAATAAAGATTTTGAGCTATAACCATTGTTAAAAGCATCGGAATAGACAAGATAGTATTTATTCTAGATATAAGCATTGCAGTTCTTGCGGATTTAGTTCTTATTTCAGGGTCGCATTCAACAATTCCCAAAGCTCTTTTTTGATTTGGCCAAATTACAAACCAAACATTAAAGGCCATAATTATGCCAAGCCACATCCCAATTCCTATTGTTAAGTTTTTAGCACCTCCTTTAAAAGCTAATGCTTCATGAACGTAACCATTTAAGTAAGCAGTTATCAATCCAGTAACAATTGTTGAAAGGGCAGCCCAACGAAACCAAAATAAAGCTGTTGGAGCAATTACTTTACTAATAGCAGATTTTTGTTCATCAGGAATTTTTGGCATACTAGGTATTTGAACAAAATTAAAATACCACAACAATCCTATCCACATAATTCCAGACACAACATGCAAATATCTAAATATAGCACTCCAAAAGTATCTATCATTTGCCCAGCCGTCGTTAAGATAAAATAGAAAACCAAAGAAAATTAAAGTTGTTATAATAGAACTTAAAATTGTTTTTGGAAGAGACTGAAGAATATTGCTAATTACCATAATTTAATAATAACATAAAAAATAATTCTTTAAGCACTCTTTTTAGAAATATTTTTAGATAGAATTTTATTTAAAAATTCACCCGTATAACTACCCTTTACAAGGGAAACATTTTCCGGAGTGCCTTCAGCTATAATTTTTCCACCTTTTACACCTCCTTCAGGACCCATATCAATGATCCAGTCAGCAGTTTTTATTACATCCAAGTTATGCTCTATAACCATGACTGTGTTTCCTTTGTTAACAAAAGTATGAAGAACTTCTAATAACTTTTTAACATCATGAACATGCAAACCTGTTGTCGGTTCATCAAGTATATAAATAGTTCTTCCTGTTGCTCTTTTTGAAAGTTCTTTTGCGAGTTTAATTCTTTGAGCTTCTCCACCAGATAGAGTTGTAGCCTGTTGACCAATTTTTATATACCCGAGACCAACTTTTTGAAGTGTTAAAAGCTTATCTCTTATCGATGATATATTTTCAAAAAAATCGACACCTTCATCAACAGTCATGTTTAAAACATCAGCAATATTTTTATCTTTAAATCTTATTTCTAAAGTTTCCCTATTATATCTATTGCCTTTGCACACATCACACTGAACATAAACATCAGGTAAAAAATGCATTTCATAAGTAATTACTCCGTCGCCTTCGCAAGCTTCGCATCTTCCTCCTTTTACATTGAAAGAAAATCTCCCAGGTTTATAGCCTCTTGCTTTTGAATCTGGTAAATTAACAAACCATTCTCTTATAACCGTGAAAGCGCCAGAGTATGTTGCGGGATTAGATCTTGGTGTTCTTCCAATTGGCGATTGATCAATATCTATTATTTTATCTAAATATTCATAACCCTGAATCCCTTTGAAAGGTCTAGGCATATTTTTTGTTATAGTTTTATTAATCATTAAATTTAACGCTCTATAAAGTGTGTGAAGAACAAAAGTTGATTTGCCACTACCAGAAACTCCAGTGACTGCCGTAAAAGTTCCAAGAGGAATTCTTGCAGTAACGTTTTGTAAATTATTACCTGTTGCTCCGCTTAAAGTTAGATATCTACCGTCTTTTGCTTTTCTTCTTGTTTGCGGAATAGAAATATATTTTTTACCCGATAAATATTGTCCAGTTATACTATTTTCATTTTTTTTGATTTCAGAAGGAGTACCCTCAGCGATAATTTCTCCCCCCTCAGTTCCAGCTCCTGGTCCAAGATCGATTATATAATCGGAGCTAAGCATTGCCTCCTCGTCATGCTCCACAACTATTACTGTATTGCCTAAGTCCCTTAATCTTTTAAGAGCATTTAGTAGTTTAATATTATCTTTTTGATGCAATCCTATTGATGGCTCATCTAGAACATAAAGAACACCTGTTAAACCCGAACCAATTTGTGATGCTAATCTTATTCTTTGAGATTCTCCACCAGACAACGTTCCAGACGATCTTGATAAATTTAAATAATCAAGACCAACATTTATTAAAAAACTTAATCTTTCATTAATTTCTTTTAAAATGTGTACTGAAATTTTATTTTCTTTTTCTGTCAAATGAGTATGAAGATTAGAAAACCATTCATGTGCACTTTGAATTGACATTCTTGAAACTTCACTGATATTCAGTTCCTTTATTTTAACGGAAAGAGCCTCTTCTTTAAGTCTCATTCCTTTACATCTCTCGCATTCCGTTTCGTTTTGAAATTGAGAAATTTCTTCTCTTTTCCAGTCGCTATCAGTTTCTAGATATTTTCTTTCTAAATTATTTACTACTCCTTCAAAAGATTTTTTGCTTGAATACTTTTCATATCCATCATCATAAGAAAATTTAATTTCCTCTTCTCCTGATCCATACAAAATAATATCTTGAATTTTTTTTGGTAAATCTCTCCATGGTGTTTCTAATGTAAAATTGTAATGTTTTCCTAATGAAGATAAAGTTTGAGCATAATACAAGGTTGAGCTTGAAGACCAGGGGATCAATAGCTCCATCGATTAAAGTTTTTTTATCATTAGGAACTACTAATTTGGGATCTATATAAAGATCAACACCGATTCCTTCACACTCTGGACATGCGCCNTATGGACTATTGAAAGAAAAAAGTCTTGGTTCTATTTCCTCTATTGTAAAGCCACTTTCTGGACATGCAAANTTNGAAGAAAATACTATTTTTTCATTTTTTTTAAATTCTTTAGGAAGATTTTCATTNGTAAAGTCCACATAAACAAGNCCGTCAGACAAAGATAAGGTTGTTTCAATACTNTCAGCAATTCTTTGCTGTTCTTTTTTATCATTAATAAAACCATCAACATATATATCTATGTCGTGTTTTATATTTTTATTTANAGCAGGCGACTGGTCGATTTCATAAATTTTTCCATCAATTCTTGCCTTTTGAAAACCTCTTTTTTTATATCCAAGTAATTCTTTTTTATATTCTCCCTTTCGCCCTCTAACTACAGGCGCATAAATTTGAATCTTAGATTGCTTTGGAAGATCCAATATGCGATCTACCATTTCTGATACTGTTTGTGATTTTATAGGTTTACCTGTGAATGGCGAATAGGGAATGCCAACTCTTGCGTATAAAACACGCATATAATCATAAATTTCTGTAACCGTTGCAACAATTGATCTTGGATTTTTTGAAGTAGTTTTTTGTTCGATGGATATTGCTGGTGAAAGACCTTCTATTAAGTCAACGTCTGGTTTTCTCATGCGGTCTAAAAATTGACGGGCATAAGCTGACAAGCTTTCAACATATCTTCTTTGTCCTTCAGCATATATTGTATCAAACGCTAAAGAGGACTTTCCAGAACCAGATAGACCAGTGATTGTGATTAATTTATCTCTTGGAATCTCTACTGAAATATTTTTTAAATTGTGCTCTCTAGCACCTTTAATAACGATTTTTGTGACAGTATTACTCATCTTTTTTAGTAAATTTTATTCTTTTAATTTGATTAGTCTGATATAATAAACATCAAATTCACAGTTCAAAAAAAGATCTATATTATGGCGGGCAGCTTAAATAAAGTTTTATTAATCGGTAGACTTGGGAATGATCCTGAAATCAAGCAGATGCAAAATGGGAAAAGTGTCGCAAGATTAAGCGTTGCAACTTCTGAAAGCTGGAAAGATAAAAACACTGGAGAAAAAAAAGAAAAAACAGAATGGCACAGAGTTGTTATTTTTAACGAAGGTTTAGTAAGCGTTGTTCAGAAATACTTAAAAAAAGGAGCACAAGTTTATATAGAAGGTCAATTAAATACTAATAAGTACACTGATAGCAACGGACAAGAAAAATATAGCACTCAAATAGTTCTGCAAGGTTATAGCTCTTCTCTAACAATGCTAGATGGAAAAAATTCTTCATCTGGTCGATAGTAAAAAATTAGAAGGTACTCAATTACCTTCGGATGATATGCCTGATATCTCTCAAGATCCAGANGATAAAGTACCTTTTTAAATTTCCTTCATGAGTGAAGATTTAAATCAAGAAAATTCNAAAAATAAAAAAAATTACAGCTCAGTTCAAATCGTTGATGAGATGAAAACATCATACTTATCGTACGCGATGAGCGTTATTATAAGTAGAGCTCTACCTGATGCAAGAGATGGATTAAAACCAGTCCATAGAAGAATTATTTATGCGATGTACAAAGGCGGATATGATTGGTCAAAGCAATTTAGAAAATCAGCAAGAGTAGTCGGTGATGTAATTGGTAAATATCACCCCCATGGAGATCAGGCTGTTTATGATGCCTTGGTAAGACTAGCTCAAGATTTTTCAATGAGCGTAAAATTATTAGATGGTCAGGGAAACTTTGGTTCTATGGATGGAGATAGAGCTGCTGCAATGCGTTATACTGAGACAAGATTAGCAAAAATTTCTGAATATTTAGTTGCGGATATTGAAAAAAATACAATCGATTATCAAAACAATTACGACGATACGGAATTAGAGCCAACTGTGCTTCCAGCTCAATTTCCAAATTTATTAGTAAATGGAGCGGGTGGTATAGCCGTTGGAATGGCAACAAATATTCCACCTCATAATCTTGGTGAAATTATAGATGGAACGCTTGCATATATTGATAATAATGAAATTTCTATTGATGAATTAATTAAGTTAATACCAGGACCTGATTTTCCAACAGGAGGCTTAATAATTGGAAAAGATGTAATAAAAACTGGATACAAAACTGGAAGAGGTTCTATAAAAATAAGAGGAGAAATTGAAACTGAGGAAGAGAAAAAAGATAAAACTTTAGTGGTGATTAAATCAGTACCATTTCAAACTAATAAATCTTTATTAATTGAAAAAATTGCTCTTCTAGTAAGAGAAAAGAAAATTGAAGGCATATCTGACATTAGAGATGAGTCTAACAAAGAGGGAGTAAGAATAGTTATTGATTTAAAAAGAGGAGTTTC
>JGI25911J50253_10000125_pt1 | contig 22152 bp, 27 predicted proteins | sample LauGreSBDMM110SD_3_FD_50253 | JGI IMG/M metagenome (IMG submission 50253) | reverse complement strand
ATATAAAAGGCAAGTTCCACTTACTTTTTCTTTTCACTCACTTTATCTGCATCGGTAGTAAGTGCTGCGATAAATGCCTCTTGGGGGACCTCAACTCGGCCCACCATCTTCATCCGCTTCTTACCCTCTTTTTGTTTTTCAAGAAGCTTTCGCTTACGTGATATATCTCCACCGTAACACTTAGCTAAAACATCTTTGCGAATCGCTCTAATATTTTCGCGGGCAATAATCTTTGCGCCAATTGCAGCCTGAATAGGAACTTCAAATTGCTGGCGAGGAATTAGTTCATGTAGTTTGCCAGTCATCATCACGCCATATGCATAAGCTTTATCGCGATGAACAATCTGACTAAAGGCATCTACCTTTTTCACCTTGCAATAAGATATCTACCTTTACTAAATCACCCGCCTCCTCCCCAATTGGTTCATAATCTAAAGATGCATAACCACGAGTACGAGATTTAAGTTGATCAAAGAAATCAAATACGATTTCAGCTAGCGGTAAGGTGTAGCGAATTTCAACTCGATCTTCAGATAAATAATCCATACCTTTTTGTATACCCCGGCGTTGCTGGCACAACTCCATTATGGTGCCAATAAACTCACTCGGTGCCAAGATAGTTGCCTTAACAATTGGTTCTAGTACCTCAGCAATTTTGCCATCTGGATACTCAGATGGATTAGTAACAACTAAATTATTACCATCATCTAATGTGACGTTATAAACCACACTTGGTGCGGTTGAAATTAAGGTAAGTCCTGCCTCCCGCTCAAGTCGTTCGCGAACAATCTCCATATGTAGCAGACCTAAAAACCCACAGCGAAAGCCAAACCCAAGGGCCGCAGATGATTCTGGTTCAAAAACTAAAGCAGCATCATTTAATTGCAACTTATCTAACGCCTCTCGAAGCATTGGGTACTCAGCACCATCTAATGGAAATAAGCCAGAGAAAACCATTGGCTTTGGATCTTTATAGCCAGCAAGTGCAACTTTGGCTGGATTGTTATGGGTCGTTACCGTATCCCCCACTCGAGATTGTCTTACATCCTTAACTCCAGTAATTAAATAACCTACCTCACCAACACCTAATCCCTTGCTAGCCATTGGTTCAGGTGAGATCACACCAACCTCTAACATCTCATGTCTTACCCCAGTTGAGTACATCTGTATTTGATCCCGTGGTGATAAGTGCCCATCCACTACGCGAACATATGTAACTACCCCGCGGTATGAGTCATAAACTGAATCAAATATTAATGCTCTAGTTGGTGCCTTTGGATCTCCAACCGGTGATGGAATTTGTTTAACAATTTGATCAAGCAATACCTCAACACCTGCACCAGTTTTTCCAGATACCCGCAGACAATCATCTGGCTGGCAGCCAATTAATTTTGCTAACTCCTCAGCAAACTTATCTGGTTGAGCGGCTGGTAAATCAATCTTATTTAGTACTGGAATTATTGTTAGATTATTCTCCATTGCTAAGTAAAGATTGGCTAACGTTTGTGCCTCAATTCCTTGCGCGCAATCAACTAGTAGCACCGCCCCTTCGCATGCTGCAAGTGAGCGCGATACCTCATAGGTAAAATCAACATGTCCTGGCGTATCGATCATATTTAATATGTACTCTTGATTATCAATACCAGATCGCCATGGCAATCTAACTGCCTGGCTCTTAATTGTTATTCCACGTTCACGTTCAATATCCATTCGATCTAGATACTGCGCCCGCATATTCCTATCTTCAACTACGCCAGTAAGGCCCAACATTCGATCAGCCAAGGTTGATTTACCATGATCGATATGTGCGATTATGCAAAAATTACGAATTTGTGCTGGATTTGTGGCAGCAGGTTGCGGTGCTTTAGCAATCGAAATGGCAGGCATTTATGCCTTAGTTGTGTCTAGAAAATTAACGAACGCCAGCTTTGTTGGCTAACTTCGCCATCGCTGACTTTTTGTTTGCTGCATTATTGGCATGAATTACGCCTTTTGATACAGCCATATCTAGTGAACGAGATGCATCGGTAAACTCTGCTTTAATTTTTGTAGTATCACCAGAAGTTATCGCATCGCGGAAACGACGAATCGAGGTGCGAAGTGCTGAACGATAAGCCTTATTGCGATCCTGCGCCTTGTTGTTGGTGCGGATACGTTTAATCTGCGACTTGATATTTGCCACTGAAGATTACCTTTTCTTGTTGTTAGCCTTAAAATTTTATTTAAGAAGATTGCAAAGGATATCAGCGAGAGGCATTACGCTCAAACTGAGCGTATTTATCTCACCCCTCTTGCAGAGCAAACGGTCATTATTGCTCTTTCCAAGGCATATATCGGGTCAGCGGCCGCCCCCTTGATATCAGCATCGGCGCCAGCAACTGCAACTACTGCTTTGATTAATCCCTTTTCAGACCAACTATTTAATTGCCGCCTAGCTTTATCAATCTGCCATGGTGGTAGGGCAAGGGTTGATGCTAATTCAAATGATTTAACTCCATTAGATGCCCCAGAAACTTTAGCAAGGGTACGAAGTGAGGAGGCAAGTGCGCTAACTATTAATACTGGATCTGTTCCAGTAGCTAGAGCATTGCGTAAGTTAATTAAAGCAATCGCTGTTTTACCCTCCAGGGCGGCATCTGCCACATCAAATCCAGTGCTCTCAACTCGGCCTTGCTGATAGGCGGCCACATCACTCTCATCTATAACTTTTTGAAGTGGAACATCTGAGGCAAGTTGGGAGCAAGCCGCACTTAACTCCCGTAGATCAGTACCTAATGCATCAAGTAAACCAGTAACTGCTTCTGTAGTAATTTTTCGGTTTAATCTCTTAAACTCACTTCGAATAAAATCTGATTTTTCACTCTCTTTTTTAATAGCCTCAGCAGCAATTAACTCTGGTTTAGCCTTCTTAATTTTATCAACCAGCGCCTTTCCTTTAACTCCACCCTTATGCCATAAAACTAAGTAAGAGTCTCATCAAGATTTTCTAAATAATTAGCTATTTCTTCGCTGCACTCAACTATTAAATCTTGAATATCTTTGATAACAACTACCCTTGAATCACTAAATAAAGATGGTGCCAGACTGTCAGTTATTGTGCCAACCTCTAATTCATCTGCTGTAAAGCTCATCACTTGACCGCTCTTTGTTGCAGCAATAATTTGTGAAATGGCGCGATCAGCTAACAAACTCTCTGGTCCTTGAATTAAAACTAAGCCCACCGAAATTTCCACCATTCTTTGCCGGTAACCCTGATCTTATTAGGTGTAGCAACTGATATTCCACCAGAGTTATCTGTGCGCCAAACCTTCACTCCCCGCCTGATTAACTCAGCTATTAAATCTGAATCTGGGTGGCCATAGGTATTACCAGCACCGACACTGATGATCGCCGACTTTGGCTTTAAAATATCTAGCATCGGTAGATACTGATATGCCGAGCCATGATGGGAAACCTTCAAAATATCAACTGCAGTCAGATCTGCTGATTTACTTATTATCTCCTGAACCGGTGGCTCAATATCCCCGCCGGTAAATAATGAGATCTTGCTAGTCTTTATAATCAAAGCGATGCTTGAGTTATTAATTGCAGAGCCATCACCTGGTAGAGATGTGAACTCCTTCCTAAGCGGCTGAGGCCACAAAACCTTAACCGTTGTACCAGTAGATGCAATGGCAAATTGCTGACCCTGTACAACCGATTTAACATCAAGGCCAGATAATTGCTGCATAACAGTTTTATATGACTCCTCTGGCTGATGCAGATTTGATATCCAAACCTGACCAATCTTTCTATTATTGATAACTGAAGTAAGCCCACCAATATGGTCGGCGTGAAAATGAGTGAGAACTAATAATGGAATAACTTTTATGCCTAAATTATTTAGGCAACTATCAACCTTCACAGGATCAGGGCCGGCATCAATTACTATCCCTGCGCCTTCTCCAAGATTTACTACTAAGCCATCGCCTTGTCCAACATCACAATTTACAACCTGCCAACCAGATCCAGGCCAGGTGAGTGTGTTATAGAAAAGCTGAAAGGCTAAGAGTGATGATATTAAAATCATTAGGCGCCACATATGAAATACAGCTGCAACTGCAATAACTGTGAAAACAACTAGAAAAAATCTAATCTGACTAAAGGTAATTACTGGCAAGCTGCTCATACTCTTTGATACTAAAACAATCCAATTTGAAAGTAGTGTGGCAATCCAAAGCAATATCTGTGCAATAGGTGTAGCCACTATGGCAAAAATGGCGCTTATAAACCCGATCACAGTGATTGGGGCAATAACTGGTGATACTAAGATATTTGCAGGGATGGTAATTAATGATAATTGTCCGGACAGCATAACAACTACTGGGGTGCAAAAAATTGTTGCACTAATTGGAATTGAAATCACTTCAGCTAGCCATTTAGTCTTAATAAATTTACTTAAGTGGCTCTCCAAAGTGGGGGAAAAAATTAATATTCCGCTGGTGGCTAGGACTGATAATGCAAAACCTGGATCAATTGCCTGAAAGGGATCTAATGCAATTAACAGTGCGATCGCTGCACCTAAAGCTGATAGACCATAAGAGCGCTCAGCACGTGATCTTGCAATTAAAATTACTGCAGTCATTACGGCAGCTCTTAATACTGAGGGAGTCGGCCTAACCAAAAATATAAATAAGAGTAAGGTTATAAAGGTTACTTGCACTCTAAGCCTTACATTTGGCACAATAAATTGCAGCAACCAAAGTAGAAAAGCTGCCACTAATGCAAAATTAGCACCGCTAACAGCGGTCAGGTGAGATAAACCAACCTTTCTCATTTGAGCAGCAAATTCAAAACTCTGCAGTGAGGTATCGCCAATTACTAAACCGGGAATTAAAGCGCCTGCATCGCCAGGCTTAGCCAATGATCTAAATTTCTCCCTTATATTGCTAGTCACCATAAATATCTCTCTAGGCTGACCCAATATATTTATCTCTCCCCTTGAAATTGCTAGGGCTGCAACTTTTCGCTCCTTACTTTTAATAATCTTAACCTGAGCTTGGATTTGTTGATCAATTAATAATTTTTCTTTCTTATCAAAGTAAAGCCTGACTGGTAAATCTATTATCTGCCCATCAATTTTAGTAAGCTTTAATAAACAACTGTAATCATCATATAATTTGCGAGACCCAACCACTCTTCCTTTTTTTAGGATTGGATCACTTTTAATAATACCCTCGATACTTACATCTGCATTTAACTTACTTAGTAATAGATCATTACTTAAAGCAGCCTGCCTCAGCGCCATTGCACCGCTTCCAGCCATTACTGCTATCAGTAGAATAGAAAATGATCTGCTTCGATAGATAACTGAAAAAATGATTAAACTAAAGATCAAGATAGCTTTTATACTAGGTATAAATCCAGTTAAGCCTGCCCCCAGCCATAAGGCGCTACCAATTGAAAGTAATCGGTAATCTATAAAACGCGCAGTAAGGCTTTGATCTCTTCGAATTTTACTCCGCCTAAACCCGATATCTTCTTTAACTCATCAACTGCATTAATTCGACCAGCCTTTGTGCGGTAATCAATAATTCGCTGCGCTGTTACCGGCCAATACCAGGCAACGTGTCTAGCTGAGCAATCGTTGCTCGATTAATATCTAACGGATTATCTGCACTTATCTTTTTGGCAGCCACCTTGCCAGATACAGTTCTATTGCTACCAATTAATATCTGCTCACCATCAACTAGCACTCTTGCTAAATTAATATCACTTATATCAACACCTTTTAACTGTTGGCCAGCAGCTTCAAGGGCATCAACAACTCTTGATCCTGGTGGTAATTGATAGACACCTGGATTTTTAACCTTACCGGCAACATTAATTATTAATAAGGTAGTAACACTTTCGGTAGCTGCGGTAGGTATCTCTTGAATTACTACTGGCTCTGCTTGGGGGCGTGAATTTAAAAAGTAAAAGCCACCTAAGCCAACAGTTAAGGTAAGTAGAATAACTAACCCACGTTTTTGCTCTGGATTTATATTTAAATCAAACACTGGCCAATCAAATAATATTTTTCACATTTTTTACTCAACTATTGATATTTGTGGAAAACTTAAATATCTCTCTGTAGATCAACTGGATACTCGATCTCTTTAAGATGTTTTTTAAAGCTACGAGCGATTATAAAATCCTTTACTGGTTGGGGAATGTGATAGAACTTAATTGGCTTTACTTTCACAAATAACAGAATGAAGATTGCCCAAAACCCAATAAAGTAAGTAATGAGGGCCCAACTGATTAGCCCGCGCCCTTTTGCCCAAGCGAAAAAGAGCACAAAGGGAATTGCGATTAAATTTATTATCTCCATACCAGCCCTTCAAGTAGTGAGGTTACCCACTGCTTATAGTTAAACAAGGGGTACTGACAGTAGATTTATCCCATGAAAAACCCAGATGCAATAGTCATTGGCGCGGGCGTAGTGGGTGCTTGCTGCGCTCTTTCACTGACCAATGCTGGGCTTAAAGTACTAATTATTGATCGTGGTCCGGTGGCCAGTGGCACTACTGGTGCTGGTGAAGGAAATATCTTGGTCTCCGACAAGGGGCCAGGTGCTGAGCTAACCCTTGCGATTAGATCTAGAGATCTTTGGTTTGATATTAATACAGATATTGGTGGCGGCTTTGAACTTGAGGCAAAAGGTGGCGTAGTTGTATCAAGGAGTGCGAAAGGTATTTCAGATTTAAAGAAATTATCAGTACTGCAAAAAGAGAATGGTGTTGAGGTAATTGAATTAGATGGTGCAGGATTAAGAAAAATCGAGCCCTACCTATCGGAATCTGTTGAATATGGAGTTTTATATCCAGGAGATGCGCAGTGTCAACCAATGCTGGCAGCTGCTCAAATAATCAGAGCGGTTAAAAAGCGGGGTGGCTCGTTTATACAAGGTGAGAATGTAATTGCGATTAACTCTAATGCTGGTTCACTTATTGGGATTACTACTGATAAAAACAATTACTCCTGCCCAATTGTCATAAATGCAACTGGTACTTGGGCTGGTGAGATTGCAAAATTAGCTGGTTCACACCTGCCAATAATGCCGCGCCGAGGATTTATCTTAGTAACAGCTCCAGCACCAAANATTGTCCACCATAAGGTGTATGACGCAGATTATGTGGCAAATGTGGCAAGTTCAGATGCAGATCTGCAATCCTCTGCAGTAGTTGAGGGAACTGCAAGTGGCACGATATTGATTGGCGCATCTAGAGAGCGAGTTGGTTTTAAGGCAGATTTAGATATTTCAATTCTTCGCCAACTAGCAAGACAGGCAATCTCATTATTTCCGGTACTAAGCAGTATTGGATTACTCCGTGCCTACCGTGGCTTTCGTCCATACGCACCAGATCATCTGCCAGTAATTGGTGAGGACGCAAATATTTCAGGGCTTTGGCACGCCGCCGGTCATGAAGGTGCAGGTATTGGTCTATCTCCAGCAACTGGTGAGTTAATTACAGCCCAAATCACTAACCAAAGCACATTTATAGATCCAACACCATTTTCACCAAAACGCTTTCAGGGGAGTGAGTATGTCGCAGTTTGATATTCAATTTACTTTTAATGGTGAAACGATAAGTGCAATTAGTGGCCAATCAGTTGGTGCAGCGCTACTTGCTGCCAAGCAGCGCACACTTCGTAAAACACGGTTTAATCAGAAGGGTCGAGGAGTATTTTGTGGAATTGGAGTTTGCTTTGATTGTTTAGTAGTAATTGATGGAGCATCTAATCAACGGGCATGTATTACTGAGGTTATCTCTGGCATGAAGGTACAGACACAGGTGGGAACAAATGCATAACGTAGTAATTGTTGGCGGTGGCCCTGCTGGTTTAAGTGCCGCCCTCACCGCTGCAGTAGCAGGTGCACCAGTTTTATTGCTAGATAGCAATCCTAGATTAGGTGGTCAGTACTGGCGAACCCCAGCTGATAATTTTGGTGATCAACATGAGAATCACTTTGACTTAACTACTGGCTTAAAACTAATTAACAGTGTTAAAGCACAACCAAATATCCAAGTTTTATCAGGAGCCCAAATTTGGAGCGCATCTCATAAAGATGGCGTAAGCACCTTAAGAGTTATTTACCAAGGATCTGAGAAGATTATTAATACCGGTAATCTAATTTTAGCAACAGGCGCGTATGATCGAAGCTTGCCATTTCCAGGTTGGGATATTCCTGGAGTTATGACTCCTGGTGGGGTGCAATCATTAATCAAAGGTCATGGCGTAGTTGCTGGTAAAAGAGTTGTTGTTGCAGGTAGTGGTCCATTTTTATTNCCAGTTGCTGCTGGTCTAGTAAAATCTGGCGCAGATGTNGTTGAGTTATTAGAGGCAAATAAATCCTGGCGCTGGGCCTCATCAATACTTGTNCTANTAGAAAATTTAAGCAAGATCAAAGAGGGTTTTTATTACATAGAAGCAATTAGCAAAGGTAAGGTGCGTGCCCGCTTTGGCCAAGCAGTTGTTGGTGCATATGCCGGCGAAAATGGTGAATTAGAATCAGTTGATATTGCCAAGATTGATCGTAACTTTAAGATTAAAAAGGTGAGAAATATTAAGTGTGATGTGGCAGCAATTGGTTGGGGTTTCACCGCCGACACCTCACTNGCTGGCGCACTAGGTTGTAAGCAGGTTGTGGCAAAGGATGAGAGTGTTGTTGTTTTGATAGATAGTAAGCAGCAAACCTCAATTACTGGTGTGTTTGCAGCGGGTGAAATAACTGGTATTGGTGGCTCTGAACTTTCAATGATCGAAGGTGAGATTGCTGGTAAATCAGCTGCAAAATTTGTTGGTTGTGCGGTAGATATTTCACGCTCAGATCTAATTATCCGAGCAAAGAAGCAACGATTTGCCGCGGCATTGATAAAGGCATATCCAATTAAATCTGGTTGGAGATCTTGGCTAGATGAGCAAACAGTTCTCTGTCGATGCGAAGAGGTTGATCTAGCTGATCTGAAAGATTCAATTGTTGAGTTAGGGGCAACCGATTCACGTACTGCAAAGTTATTAACCAGGTGTGGCATGGGGTTATGTCAGGGGCGAATTTGTGGCCGCTTTGTTGTCGATCTAGTCGCAGATCAATTAAATATCTCACCAACTGATATAGATCGCATTGCTGCAGTTAGCGGCCCATAATTACCCCAATCCCACTAGGCGTTTTAGCGGCGGGCGAATAAGGTTTGCCCATGACAACTAATAAGCCTTGGCATGGAGTATTAACTGCAACCGCACTCCCATTTAAATCAGATTTATCTGTTGATTATGATAAATATGCTGATCATATTAAATGGCAGGCTGCTAATGGTGTGCATGGCGCAATTCCAAATGGCTCACTTGGTGAGTACCAAGTCTTAACTCCAGAGGAGCGGAGTAAAGTATTAAAGACAGCACTTGATGCCGCCCCTGCTGGTTTTAGTGTTGTGCCAGGTGTTGCTGCATATGGCGCCGCTGAGTCATGTAGATGGACAGAGCAAGCAGCTCAGATGGGGGCAAAGTGCGTAATGTTGTTACCACCTACTGCCTACCGTGCCAATGATGATGAGGTTGTTGCCCACTATAAAGAGGTAAGCAAGGTTGGCCTTCCAATAATTGCCTATAACAATCCATTTGATACCAAGATTGATCTAACTCCACAATTAGTCGCTCGAATTGCAGATGCAGCTGAAAATGTTGTAGCAATCAAAGAGTTCTCTGGTGATGTTCGTAGAGTCTGGCAATTACACCACTACGCACCTCGAATTGAAGTCTTAGTTGGCGCAGATGATGTACTACTTGAGTTATCAACTGGTGGAGTAGTTGGTTGGATTGCAGGGTTTCCAAATGCCCTACCTAAAGAGTCTGTTGAGTTATATAACCTCTGTCTTGCTGGAAAGTATGAAGAGGCAAAGCCAATTTATGCAGCAGTTCATAATCTATTTCATTGGGATAGCCGCAAGGAGTTTATTGTGGCAATAAAGGTAGCGATGGATGCGGTTGGTCGTTATGGCGGCCCAACCAGACTGCCACGGCTGCCACTTCCAGCAGTAGATCTTGCTCAGTTAAATAAAGATATTCAGCAAGTACTTAATTTCTATAAAAACAGAAAATAAAGTTAGATGAAAAACAGTTTGCGCACCGTTACAACGGTTGAATCGCATACTGAAGGAATGCCCACTCGAGTTGTAACTAGTGGGGTCGATGAGATTCCTGGAAAAACTATGTTTGAAAAGCGGCTCTACTTTATGGAGCACATGGATCACATTCGCCAGTGGTTAATGTTTGAACCCCGCGGGCATCCGGCAATGAGTGGTGCAATACTGCAAAAGCCAACTAGAGCAGATGCTGACTGGGGTGTTATCTTTATTGAAGTATCTGGCTGTCTACCAATGTGTGGTCATGGCACGATTGGTGTAGCAACAGTTTTAGTGGAGAAGGGTTTAGTACCAGTTGTTGAACCAATTACAACAGTTAGCCTTGATACACCAGCTGGATTAGTTGTTGTGGATGTGCAGGTTAAAAATGGTAAAGCTGAGAAAGTAACTTTGACCAATGTTCCATCATTTTCATATCAATTAGATCAAATAGTTGATGTGCCTGGATATGGCAAAATTAAATACGACATGGCATTTGGTGGAAACTTTTATGCAATTATCCCAATCGATCGAGTTGGTATTGAGTTCAAGCATGAGAATGGCCCGAAGTTTTTAACAGCTGGTCTTGCAATCAGTGATGCCATAAATCAGCAAAACAAACCTATTCATCCAGAGAATCCAGATATTGCGATCTGTCACCATATTGATTTTATTTTTCCTGGCAAAAACTCACTTCACTGGAAGAATGCGATGGCAATTTACCCAGGATGGTTTGATCGCTCCCCTTGTGGAACTGGAACAAGTGCTCGGCTTGCTCAAATGGTTGCTCGTGGTGAGTTTAAAGATAGCGATGTATTAATTAATGAATCTTGGATTGGCTCACAATTTGAAGGCCGAGTTAAGGAGCACACAACTGTTGCACACCTACCAGCAATTATTCCAACTGTTACTGGCCGGGCTTGGATTATGGGTGAGGCAACTTGGGTATTAGATCCAGCAGATCCTTTCCCAAATGGATTTACTGCTTAGTTATTTAAGTATTTTACTTTTAACATTTATAACTCTTTTTCCACAACTACAAATCTAAGTAGAGAAGTTAGAGCATCTCAATCTTTCGAGCAAGTGCCCCACCAACCATTGCATGCAACTTAGTTCCTTCAGGTAAATACTCTTCAGAGATAATCTCTCCCTGCTCATGAACTGCGCTAACTAAATCACCTCGGTTAAATGGAATTATCGCCCTAATCTCAACCTTTGGCTTGGGCAATGCTGCTTCAATCGCCTTAACCAATGTTTCTACTCCATACCCAGTTCGAGCAGAGATTGCATATGCATTACTTTCTTTTCTAAGTAACTCCATTAAAACCTCTGGCGCAGCCACATCCGCTTTATTGATTGCGATGATCTCCATAATCTCACCGCCCCCAATCTCATTTATTACTTGCCTAACCGCGCGCAGTTGTTCAAATGGATCTGGATGGGCACCATCAACCACATGGACAATCAGGTCAGACTCTGAAACCTCTTCCAGGGTTGATTTAAATGCTTCAACTAATTGATGTGGCAGGTGTCTAACAAAGCCAACAGTGTCAACTAATGTGTAGATTCGACCATCACTACTTTCAGTCTTGCGAACAGTTGGATCTAAGGTTGCAAATAATGCATTCTCAACTAAAACATCAGCTCCAGTTAATCGATTTAATAAAGATGATTTCCCAGCATTTGTGTAGCCAGTAATTGCAACAGATGGGATGTTGTTTCTTCTTCTCTCACTACGCTTAGTATCTCTAGAGATTTTCATCTCCTTAATCTCCCGGCGTAGCTTTGACATCTTGTCATTAATTCTGCGTCGATCTGTCTCTATCTTTGTTTCACCAGGACCACGGCCACCAATACCACCAGCTTGGCGAGAGAGTGATTCACCCCAACCGCGAAGCCTTGGCAACATATATGACATCTGCGCTAACTCAACCTGCGCCTTACCCTCTCTACTCTTTGCATGTTGGGCAAAAATATCTAATATCAAAGCGGTTCGATCAATTACTTTTACCTTAACCTTTTGTTCTAAAGTTCTAAGTTGAGCAGGAGATAACTCACCATCACAAACCACAGTGTCAGCCCCAGTTGCCACCACCGCTTCCCTGACCTCTTTAACCTTTCCAGAACCAATAAATGTGGCGGAGTCTGGTTTGTCACGGCGCTGAATTAGCGCCTCCATTACTTGTGATCCAGCAGTCTGGGCAAGAGCAGCTAACTCCTTAATTGAGTTATCAGCATCTTTAGCACTTCCTTCAATCCAAACTCCAACTAAGACAACCTTTTCAAGACGCAATTGCCGATACTCAGCATCGGAGACATCTTGTAACTCAGTTGATAGGCCACTAACTCGGCGAAGTGCTTGTCGGTCCTGTAGATCTTGGTTATCACTTGCAGGATTTTCAGTTAATTCATAATCTGCAACTGCTTGTGCGTTCTCTCTAATTAAGGTATCAATATCAATTTCAAGGCCATCATCTTTGCCAAATTTTGCATCACTCACAAATATTGATCCAACTCAACCTCTTTAACTAACTCAGCTGCTCCAGTTAAAGTTGCGTTGTTATGGCCATCAATTTCAACTACTAATTTTCCACCAGGTGGATTAATAATCCACTTAATTGGAACTCTTTTTTTCTTTTCAATTGTGGCAGCAAGTGCAATGGCACAAATTCCAGTTCCACAAGATTGCGTCTCCCCTACTCCTCGCTCATAAACTCGCATATTTATCTCACCATTTTCTAAAAACTGTGCAAACTCGACATTAACTCCATCTGGATACTCATCCGCTGGTGAAACCTGTGGCGCAGTTTTTAAATCTCCAATTTTTACTAAATCATCGGTAAAGACAACTGCATGTGGGTTTCCAACATCAATATTAAATCCGCGATAGGAATTACTATTCGCCTGCACTGCAATCTCACCTGGTACTTGAGATACTTGTCCCATATTTACCGAAATATCCCCAACCTCTGGAACTGCTAAAAACTTTTTACCCGCTCTAGTATTTATTGCATAAATACCACTTGGTTGATATCCGCGATCGGTTAAATACCTAGCCATTACTCTAATTCCATTGCCACACATCTCTCCAACAGAGCCATCTGCATTGGAGTAATCCATAAACCAGGTGTCGTCTTTTTTAATTATCTTAATAAATCCATCACTTCCAACACCACTTTTACGATCACAGATTCTTTTTATTTGCTCAGGTGTAAATTTAATCTTGTCATCTTCATCAAATACCAGCACAAAATCATTGTGTGTGCCGTGACCGTAGGTAGCTTGAACCATTAATTAATACTAGCCAAGAGCTTTTCAAGACGGGCAGTCATTGGCTCTGGTGCAAGCCACTTAATTCGCATATCTTTAGAGAACCAGGTCTCCTGCCTTCTAGCATAAGCACGGGAAACCCGCTTAGTCTCCTCCTTTGCAAATGCCTCATCTGATTGATCAGCTAAGTAATTCATTATCTGGCTATAACCAAGTGCCATCTTCGCAGTGCTTGCTTGAGCAAGCCCATCACGCATTAAATGCTTAACCTCATTAACAAAACCTTTAGCCCACATATCCTCTACTCGCTTATCAATTTTTTGATCAAGATTTTGCCTATCTAATACCAAACCAAACTGCTTTGCATCTGGATACTTACTACTTTCCTGCCTTGGCAGATTTGCAGTAAATGGTTTGCCAGTTAACTCAATAACCTCAAGTGCTCTAATTACCCGCCGAATATTCTCCTTTGGAATTGCCATTGCTGCTGCCGGATCTGCCTTAGCTAATCTCTCATGCATTAAATCATTACCAAGCCGCTCAGCCTCATCGGTAATTCTTTGGCGAAGTGCTGCATCTGTATCTGGAAAATTTAAATCATCTAAAATTGCTTTAATATAAAGGCCAGTGCCGCCAACTACAATTACTGATTTACCCTCGGCTAATAGCTGATCAATCTTGCCTCTAGCAACGCCCTGATACCAAGAAACATTTGCATCATCTTTAATATTTAAAATATCAATTAAATGATGGGCTACTCCTTGGCGTTCCCCAGTTGTTAATTTTGCGGTACCGATATCCATGCCCTTATATAGCTGCATTGAGTCAGCATTAATAACTTGGGCATCTATCTCTTTAGCTAGAGCAACCGCCAAATCACTTTTACCGTTGCAGTAGCACCACATATAACAATTAAACTCATTTAAAATTACAACGACTTAAGTGAGGCCAAGGTTGGAATGCCTAATAAAATCTTCCTATCTTGGTTATCTTCAACCCAGGTGGCGTGTGCATCCCCGCCCTTGGTTTTCTTAACATTAATTGGCGCACCTGCCACAATATGATTTGCAAATGCTTCAACTACTTTAACCTCAACTAAATCACCAGGGCGAGCACTCTTTGCAGTATTATCAAAGTGGGTAAGCCGAAAATCAGCACTTCGCCCATTCATGCGATTTTGATCAAGATCATGTCTGCCCTCATGGCCAGAAACTAATAACTCAACAGTTTTACCAATTAATTTCTCATTCTCACTCTTTGAAATTTCCTGCTGAATTTTATGTAATTGGTTATAACGGCCTGCCATTACATCATCTGCAATCTGATCAGCCATTGCAGCTGCTGGTGTTCCAGGCCGCTTTGANTATTGGAAGGTATAGGCAGCTGAGAATCTTGCCTGCTTTACTAATTTAATTGTGTCATCAAAATCAGCATCACTCTCACCTGGAAAACCAACAATAATGTCGGTAGTAATAGCTGCATCCGGCATTGCCCGCCTTACCTTTTCCAGAATTCCTAGGTATCGATCGGCTCGGTATGAACGACGCATTGCCTGTAATACCTTGTCACTTCCAGATTGCAANGGCATATGTAGATGNGGCATAACATTTTTACTCTCTGCCATCGCCTCAATTACATCATCAGTAAAATCTCTAGGGTGTGGTGACATGAACCGTACTCTTTCAAGCCCATCAACCTTTGCGCACTCCTTAAGTAATTTGGCAAAAGCAGTGCGATCACCAAAATCAACACCATAGGCGTTAACATTTTGNCCAAGTAAGGTTATTTCAATAACTCCTTGATCAACTAAGGCCCTAACCTCACTCATAATTTCACTCGCTGGTCGATCTTTTTCAATTCCGCGAAGTTGGGGCACTATGCAAAATGTGCAGGTGTTGTTGCAGCCAACTGAGACTGAGACCCAGGCAGAAAATGCTGAATCTCTTTTAACTGGCAGAGTTGATGGAAAGTGCTCTAATGATTCCTTTATCTCAACCTGGGAGGCCTCTTCAACCCTTGCTCGCTCAAGCAGAATTGGTAGTGAGCCAATGTTGTGAGTACCAAAGACCACATCAACATATGGTGCGCGCTTAATAATTGCATCTTGATCCTTTTGCGCCATGCAGCCACCTACTGCAATTTGAAAGTTTGGATCACTCTTTTTGCGAGGTGCTANAAANGANAGATTTCCATAAAGTTTATTATCGGCATTCTCTCTAACNGCGCAGGTATTAAAAACCACTAAATCTGGCTGAGAGTTGGCTAATGCTTGGGTGTAGCCGGCATCAAGTAGCAACCCAGCTATTCGCTCAGAGTCATGGACATTCATCTGACATCCATAGGTTTCAACTACAAAGGTAGGCATTAGCCAATTCTACTTGCTAATTAACGCTGGTTAACTCCCGCATAATTCGTCCGCAAACTCCATGGCCATAACCTTTACGGGCTAATAGCCCAGAGATTCGCCTATATACAACCTCTGGATCTAAGTGAGAAATTGAGTTGTATTTTCGCTCTGCTAATAAAAATGCTTGAGCGTACTCAGCCTCATCATCAATCTCTTCAATAACCTCATTNATTATGTCNTGGGAGACGCCTTTAGTGCGAAGCTCACCNGCTATAACTCGCTTACTTAATTTCTTCGCNCGCTGCCTTGACTCTGACCACANCTTGGCAAACTCAAGATCATTTAATAAACCTTGCAGCTCAAGTGAATCTAAAACTGCATTGGCATTATCTNAGTCAACCCCACGCTTTAATAATTGTTTATATAACTCATCCCTACTCTTAGCGCGAGGGGCGAGAGCGTATAACGCAATCGACATCGCCTCTGAGTAGGGATCAGCTACTACCTCTTGAGATTTCTTCAAGGTATTTTTAAATGAGTTAGAGATTAGAACTCAACATCCGCGGTTGCCTCATCGACAGCTGCTACCAAGGCAGGATCTACCTCAGCTGGCACATATGAAGCACGGATTTTGGTTTCAATATCATTTGCTAGATCTGGATTATCAATTAAGAAGGCACGGGCATTCTCTTTGCCCTGTCCTAGTTGATCACCCTCATAGGTGAACCAGGCGCCAGATTTCTTAACGATTCCGACCTCCACACCCATATCAATTAAGGATCCCTCACGGCTAATTCCAACACCGTAGATGATGTCAAACTCTGCTTGCTTAAATGGTGGCGCAACCTTGTTCTTAACAATCTTCACGCGAGTTCTATTACCAACCGCATCTTGGCCATCTTTTAAGGTTTCAATTCTGCGCACATCTAAACGAACTGAGGCGTAGAACTTAAGTGCTTTACCACCAGTTGTAGTCTCAGGTGAGCCAAAGAAAACACCAATCTTATCGCGCAACTGATTGATAAAGATTGCAGTGGTATTTGATTGATGCAGTGCGCCAGTCATTTTGCGAAGTGCTTGTGACATAAGGCGGGCTTGTAGACCCATATGTGAGTCACCCATCTCGCCTTCAATCTCAGCTCTTGGCACTAATGCGGCAACTGAGTCAACAACTACAATATCAATTGCACCTGATCTAACTAACATATCCATGATCTCAAGTGCTTGCTCACCAGTATCTGGTTGCGAAACTAGTAGCGCATCAATATCAACGCCAAGCTTCTTTGCATACTCTGGATCTAATGCATGTTCAGCATCGATAAATGCAGCAATACCACCAGCTTTTTGAGCATTTGCAATTGCATGTAATGCAACAGTGGTTTTGCCTGATGATTCTGGGCCATAGATCTCAACAACACGGCCTCGTGGCAGGCCACCAACGCCGAGTGCGATATCTAATGCAACTGAGCCAGTTGGAATTACCTCCATAGCAACAGCTTTGCGATCTCCCATCTTCATAACCGCTCCTTTACCGAACTGACGCTCGATTTGGGCAAGGGCGGTATCTAGGGATTTAGAACGATCACTAGATCGTTTATCTTCTTTCTTATCATCTTGTGGTTCTCTATTTGCAGAGGCCATTAAGATTTTTCCTTTCTTCTCCTTGACCAGCTCTAGGTTTTTCAACTCCTATAAGCGAGGTCATATTGTTCGGTCCAGAAGGTACGGAATATCACTGACGGCTGGCACGAGGTACCAGCGGAACTGTGGAACCGCTCTGGTTGGGCAGGATAAGTGTATCGAACAACTGTTCGAAAGCCGGTACTGGGCGTAGGACACGCCATACTGCCGGTTAAAAAGGGGTAAATCTAAAAAAAATTATTCACTTACTCGGAGAAATCCCCACCCCGGCCAGTGAGCTTTCCTTTTGGCTTCTTGGGGTGGTCATAACGGTAAACCAAAGCCCCTAGCAAAATTGCTAGGGGTAGCAACAAAAGCAGAAGATTTTTCATCTACCTACTCTTACATACCAAAGATTGCCCAATAGGTCAGGGCAAATATTCCTAGATCTAATGCCACAATCGCTGCTGCGGTCAACTTTAAAAAGGATTTAGATTGCGCAATCCGATTTGCTAGCGCACCACTCTTGCCCACCTTAGCAAGATCATCACATAACATCTCTGCCTCACGGATTACCGCATATTGGGTAATTGTGGCAAGGATGCCAGTTGCTGCTACCACGCCAAGTGCTAAATATTTAGTGCCATCTGTTGCAGCATCAAACTTGCCAAATGCAGCAACTACAAAGGTGGCTATTAGCACAAGTGCTGGGGCCATCTGCGCGTTGGTGATCTGCGAGCGCTTATCATTCCAAAGTTTAACTAATTCATTCTCATTCATAATTACTCCCTTTTCATTAAACTAGCGTGCCCTTATCCTACCTTGATCAATTGCCCATAAATCAAGCCGACTAGCCAGATAGGCCTTTGATTCAAATCACCCTCACCGATAACGCTGCGGCATCTCAGGGTTATGGCGAATAACCCCTTGCCAGATCTCATTTGGCTCCATCCCAATCTCAATTGCGCCGTTAACACTAATCCCACCTAGCTCGCTATGGATGATATCTCTGGCATAGGTATCTGGATCTGGAAAGTAGTCAGCGAGGCGAGCACGCAGCTCTGAGATTCTCAATTTATTAAATAAAGAGAGCATTAGCCAATCGTTTTGATTGGGCTAGCGACTCCTCTTTAGTTATAGGTGAGCCAATCTGGCCAATTAGCCAGCGCAAGATAAACCACAAATAGCGGTATCTGCACCAAATACCTTAGCTACTCCCTGATGAGCTAAGACCCAGGTGGGATGGGTTGAGATAGTTACTAACTTTGCAATATCGTTTGGATCAGTTTCAACTAATCTACGCAGCGCCTCATCTTGAGAGATTGATGTCGATAAAAGATAGAGTCCTTCCTGCCTTGAATTAGCAGAGAGTGCCAGAGTAATTAACCTAGCTACCTCCGACTCAACTAACTGCTCAATCATCTCTGCCTTATCGGCAAATTGATTATAAATAGTCGCCTTTGAAACCTGGGCACGCAGTGCGATATCTGCAATATTAGATTGGTAATTTCCAACCTGAGCAATTACCGCTTTTGCACCAGCAAAGATTGCAACTCGAGATTTATTACTTGTGGCATTTTGGCGGGCGTAATTTGCAAGCGCCGGCTGAGCGGACAACTTAAGCGGCGGTTTCTACCACTTGCAAAGTCGAGATTGTTAATACTGGGGATTCGTGGCTTTTAACCACAGTTGCAACATCAACTAAGATTGTGGAGAGAGATAGATCAAGAGCTGAACAAATTGCATTTAATAACTCACTTGATGCCTCTTTATGTCCGCGCTCTACCTCAGAGAGATAACCGAGTGAGACTCGAGCGCACTTTGCAACATCTCTTAAAGTGCGGCCCTGCTCAATACGAGTAGCACGCAAGGTGCTACCAATGTGGGTACGTAAAAGGATCACGGCTTAAGAATACGCTCTATGGCAGCTAATGCGCTGGCTATTGTGGCGTGGCGAATAGATTCTCGATCACCAGTGAGGAAAAGAGCGATACTTATTCGCTCTTTTTTACTAGCAAGGCCAATCCAGGCAGTTCCTGCCTTTTGGCCATATGCCGAACCTGGACCTGCCACTCCAGTGGTTGCAATTGCATAATCGGTTTTAAATTTAAGAAGCGCCCCATCTGCCATCTGTCGAACAATCTCCTCAGATACTGGGCCATACTTTTTTAAATCAGATTTACTTACCCCCAACTCAATTACTTTAATCTCATCATTATATGCAACAACTCCGCCCACAAATGCTTGAGAGGCACCGGCAATATCAGTTAATGCAGCAGCTAAGCCGCCACCAGTTATAGATTCGGCCACGCTAATGCTCTTTTTGGCTTTGACCAAAGCCTTAATAACTGATTTAGCAATAATTAAATTACTCATTTTTTAAGTACCTTTCTAAAGTAATCAAAGCCGGTAGTAATTGTTAAGAGTATTGCAGCTGCCATAAAGATATCTCGCGGCAGGTGCAAAAAGGTGGGTAATGGCAGGATATAAAAACCGACTCCAAAGTTTTGTAAGAAGGTTTTTAGCTTTGCCCCCTTACTAGCAGCAATAACTCCTTGCTTAATTACTGCAAAGCGCAGAATCGTTACCGCAATCTCTCGAATTAAAAATATCGCAGTTACCCACCAGGATAGAGTCCTATCATTGAGGTGCCAATAGCTGCAGTTGCCAGCATCGCCTTATCGGCAATTGGATCTAATAACTTACCAAACTCAGTAATCTGATTGCGAGATCTGGCTAACTTGCCATCTAATACATCACTTAAACCGACAATAAAGAAAAGTATAAAAGCGATTATCCGCCAATTATTATCATTACCGCCATTTTTAAAGAGAGCGTATGCGCAAAATGGTAGAGCGATAATGCGAAAGATAGTTAATGAGTTTGGCAGATTTGGCCTACTTATTTTTTTCATATTACCTGCGCAATTAAATCAACACCTGCCACATCACTTACCACCGCATCAACATACTCGCCCACCCGGTACTTATTTCGAGATTTAACAAATGTTGAGCCATCCACATCAGGTCCTTGATGCTCTGCTCGCCCCTCCTGCTCTGCTTCATCCTCAATTAAAACTGATATTTTCTCACCAATTCTAGATTCAGCGCGTTGGGTAATTAACTCATCAACTAATGTGGAGAGCTCATTTACTCGCTCGGTAATTAACTCTGGCGCCACCTTATTACTTAAACTTACCCTCAGTTTTATCCTCATCTGAGTAGCCAAAGATGCCAATTGCATCTAACTGAGCCTGGCTTAAAAATTCAATCAAATCCATAAACTGCCCATCAGTCTCACCTGGAAAGCCAACTATAAAGTTTGATCTAATTCCTGATTGCGGATTAAGCGCTCTAATCTGGGTAATTAGATGCAAGAACTTCTCGCCATCTCCAAATCTGCGCATGCTGCGTAGCAGATCACCATTTGCATGTTGGAATGAGAGATCAAAGTATGGAACCACCTTATCCACCGAAACCATCGCCTGCAGCAACGAAGGACGTACCTCAGCTGGTTGCAGATAAGAAAGTCTTATCCGTTTAATGCCATCAATCTTAGAAAGATCTGGCAAAAGCTTCTCCATTAACTTTAAATCCCCAAAATCTTTGCCATATGAGGTGGTGTTCTCACTGACNANATAGAGCTCACTTACCCCACTATCGGCTAACCACTTTGCCTCATCAATAATCTCAGTTGGCCGGCGTGAGATAAATGAGCCACGAAAATATGGAATTGCGCAGAAGGAGCATCTGCGATCACAGCCGCTGGCAATCTTAAGTGGAGCGATCGGGGCATTATCTAGCCGCTTGCGAAGTACGGTGCCAATTGGTGAAATATCTTTACTCTTATCAGAGTCTCGTTTATCTGCCCGATCACTAGGTGCAATTGGCAGCAATGCCCGGCGATCCTTTGGTGTATGAGCGGTGATCTTTCCGCCATCAATAATGGTTGAAAGTCTGGTTGAAATATCTTGATAATCATCAAAGCCTAAGATTGCATCCGCCTCAGGCAAGGCAGTTGCCAACTCATTTCCATACCGCTCTGCCATGCAACCAACTGCAACTACTGCTTTAGTTATGCCATTACCCTTTAGTGAGTGAGCCTGCAAGAGTGCATCTACTGAATCTTTCTTAGCACTTTCGATAAAGCCGCAGGTATTAATTACAGCTATCTCAGCCTTAGCTGGATCTGCTATCAAAATCCAACCATCGGCGGCTAATCTGGCAGCTAACTCCTCTGAGTCGGTCTCATTTCGGGCGCATCCTAAAGTCACCAACGCAACGGTGCGAGGTGGTGATTTAGTTTTAATTTCAGTAGCCACTATGCGCTAAGGATAGCGGGTAAAAATTTAATTAATTCTTATTGCCCTTAAAGCAGTTTATTTGCATCAAAATCTAGGCGAACAACCTGCCCATCACTACCTGCAACACCTAAATCCTTACCATTAACTTTTATGCTAACTGCGCCAGCATTGCCAATTACCGCCTTTAATACCTGTGGATCACTAAAGCTTTGGATCTGACCAGCCATAATCTGACCATCAAAGACTTGCTCGCCATTAGCATTTGTTAAGCCAACCCAGCTACGGCCACTGACACCAGTTAATACCAAGTTAACCCCAGCTGGCACAGTAACTGTTGTGGTCTTTGCTTCTACTGCTGGTGCTTTAACTGCTACTGGTTTGGGTGCAACTACCGTATTTGTTACCGAAACATTATTAATTGCAATCTGTGCTACAAAACCAATACTTAGTATTGAGATTGATGCGGT
>JGI25911J50253_10000120_pt1 | contig 22455 bp, 22 predicted proteins | sample LauGreSBDMM110SD_3_FD_50253 | JGI IMG/M metagenome (IMG submission 50253) | reverse complement strand
TGCGCCATTGGGTAGAGACGGTGGACGCGGCTTTAATCCCGGCTTCGCGTAGCTAAGTTTTGTAAAAAAGTACTGGAGCTGAGCAACTGCTCTTCAAGCAGTGCACAGAGTTTGATGCGGTCAAAGGGCTTGACCATCAAGCCATCGACGCCGGCTTGCTCACAGCGCTGGTGGTCTTGTGTATTTACATTGGCGGTCAAAATCACCACCGGCACATCGCACAAAGGTGGCGCCAAGCTTTGGCGAATCAGCGTGGTGGCTTCAATGCCGTCCATCTCTGGCATGACCATGTCCATCAGCACCAAGTCACAGGGCTCAGTCGCCAAGAATTCCAAGGCCTGTTTGCCCGTCTCGGCTTGGTGCAACACGGCTTGGGGCCAGTGTGATTGCACAATGTGGCAAGCCAGCAGGCGATTCACCGGATGGTCGTCGACGATCAAAAAGCGCACCGGCACATTTTCCCAAGAGCCGCCAATGCTCAATTCAGCAGACTCGCTGCGTGGCTGGGCTACCTCTTTTAAGGGCAGTCGAAACCAAAAACAAGACCCTTGACCCAAGACACTTTCAACCCCCATGCGCCCACCCAGCAAATTCACCAAGACCAAGCAAATCGACAATCCCAAGCCCGTGCCACCGTACATTTTGGAGGTTTGGTCGGTGGCTTGTTCAAAACGCTCAAAAATTTTATCTATGCGTTCAGCTGCCACACCAATGCCCGTGTCGCGCACCTCAAACACCAGCTCGTTGTCGTCACGAGAGACGGTTAAACACACCTTGCCTTGGTGGGTGAACTTGATGGCGTTACCAAGCAAATTGACCAATATCTGCATCAGTCGGTGACGGTCTGAAATGACCACGCGGGGCAGGTCCTCGGCCAAGGCGAGTTGGTAATCTATATTCATGCTGTCAACCCGCTGATCAAACAACATAAAGGCACCGCGCACAGTAGCAACCAAATCAAACGGCTCAGGGTTGGTTTTCAATTGCCCAATTTGCGTTTGCGAAAAATCCAGCAAGTCGTTGATGACGGTGAGCAAATGCTCGCCCGATTGCCGCGACATATTTACCAACGCCAAGGCCTGTGGGTTGTTGGTCAAACGCATGGACAGTAAATCGTTAAAGCCCATGATGACGTTCATGGGTGTGCGCAACTCATGGCTGAGGGTGGAAATAAAGCTGTTCTTGAAGCTTTGCGCGCGCAGCAGAGAGGCTCGTTTGTTCAGCAGCTGTTGTTCGCGTGTATAGCTGGTGGCGATATTGCGTTTGAACTCGCGGTCCACCACCAAAGGCAGCGTCAAGATCGTGAGGCAACTCAAAATGTAGCTAAACCCGCTGTACCAGTGCATTTGCGCATTTGTCACCAGTTCGTCTGGGATCCAGTTTTGCAGCATCGCTACCCACAAACCCAGGTAGATCAGATTGCTGATGCCAAACCAAATAAAACCTTCTTTCAATCCGAGCAAAAACATGGGCCCCATGGGCAATATCGCCACCCAGCCAATCGCGGTGGAAAACACGCCGCCCGAGGTGACGCATTCGTAAATCAAATTCAGTGCGGTGAAGGCCAGTGAAGAATGGATCACCAAGCGCAGCGGCCAGCCCATCAATAACCCAACGCTCATCACAAGAAACACCACGCCTATTAAGGCATTGAAAATCATCAGGGGCACTGAGGGCCCGGAAAACGGGGCAAGCAGTATCAGCGCCACGCCCAGCACAAAAACCACCAAAGAAAAAACAAACATATGGTTGTCCAGCCAACTCGCTGGCAGCCAGCGTTTGAGTAACTGGTTTAAAAAAGCGCTCAAGTTGCCGCCCCTTGCATACGGCGGGATGACAAATGGGCTTGCACGACTTTGGTCAATACGGTTTTGTCTATGGGCTTGAGAATCACGGCGTTCATTCCCGCATCCCTACAAGCTTGCAAATCTTGCGGGTGGGTGCTGGCGGTCAAGCCAATGATGGGTAGATCACACACAGGCGAGGGAAATTCTTGGCGAATGGTTTGGCAGGTTTGTGGGCCATTCATCTCGGGCATGAACATGTCCATCAGAACCAAGTCCACCGCTGACTTTTGCAGCTCGCTTAAACAAGCCGCGCCAGAGGCGACGCTGAGAATATTCGCCTGCGGCCAAATACTTTGACAAAGGTGGCGGGCCAATTGCAAATTGACCAAGTGGTCATCAACCAGCAATAAGTTGAAGGGGCCGTCCCACACCGGCAGGGTCAATGGCGATGTGAGCGCATGATCGGGTGCCTCACAGGGCTGCAGCGGTAAATGAAACCAAAACCGCGAACCTTGACCCAGTTGACTCTCCAAACCGATTTGGCCTTCGAACAGCGCTATCAAAAGTTTGGTCACCGCCAGGCCTAAACCGGTACCACCAAACTGGCGCAAAGTTTCTTGATCGGCATGCTCAAAACGGTTGAAGATATGGGCTTGAAACTCGGCAGCGATGCCGGTGCCTGTGTCTATCACTTCAAACAACAATTGCTGTTCTTGCACACTGATGCGCAGCAACACCCGGCCCTCGCGGGTGAACTTGCAGGCGTTGTCCAGCAAACTCAGCAACACTTCTTTGAGCCTTTGCGCATCCGTGTGAATCCAAACCGGCACATCCGGCGCCAGTTCCAATTGCAATGTCACTTGGGGGTTGAGTTGCGGGCGAATGCTGTTGAACACATGTTGAAGCTCTTCCTCTAACAAGGCGGGCTCCAAGCTCAGCAGCAAGCGGCCAGCTTGCAATTGCGAGAAATCCAAAATTTGGTTGATCAGCTTAAGCAACTTGCGGGTGGATTGGCTGATGAGTGCAACAGTCTCTTGGTCATCGGCTGAGAGTTGTTCGTCTTGGTGCAACAAGTCGTTGAAGCCCAAAATCGCATTCATGGGTGTGCGCAATTCATGACCCACTGAAGCCATGAAGCGGTCTTTGTGGCTTTCCGACGCCACCAATTCTGTGCGGGTTTGCTCGAGTTCGGTGTTGCGCTTCTCAATTTCAGCCAGTTGTCTTTGGTTCAGCAAGTGGTAAATGAGAGGCAAGAAAAACACGCTGCTGGCAACACACAAGCTGCTGACAGCAGCCCAAGTGATGTGACTGCGCTCAAAGTGAAATTCTGTGGGTAACCATCCCAACGCGGTAAGCCCAAACAGCGACAAAATACTGAACATGACGCCTGCCGCCCACTTCAAGGAGCTGGAAATACCCAGCATAAAAATAGCTGGCACCGGCACCATACCCAGCCACAACATCAAAGGTGAAGACAAGCCACCGCCGCCCAAAAGAATGGAAAAAATCAGACTGAAACTGATGGCCATCATGCCGTGAGCCATCCATTTCAAGCCCACGATACGGCGTGCATAAAGCAGGTAAAGCAGCGCCAAGGCGGCCAAGGCCAAAAGATTAGACGGCAAAAGATCAGTGGGGCCCTGAATAAAACAAAAGCCAATCAGGATCAAAAAAATTAAAAACAAATAGCCCTGCAACATCGTGTGTTGACGACCAAGCAAGTCTTTAGCCCACCACCTCGACATGGCTTGATCAGCCACTCTTTGTGCGCTATGAAAGAGGGTCATGGTCGTTGCCGGGCGCAGGGTGCAAACTTGCTCAAGTTTGGGCTAAAGCTGCGGCAATATCTGCCGACATGCTGGCGGGTTTATCAAGAGACGCATAGCGCTTGACCACTTGCCCTTGTCGATTAACCAAAAACTTGGTGAAGTTCCATTTGATGCCTTCGCTGCCCAAGACGCCTGGCGCTTGTGTTTTGAGCCACTGAAACAAGGGATGTGCTTGCGCGCCGTTGACATCAATTTTGGCCATCATGGGAAAGCTGACGCCATAGTTTTTTTGGCAAAAAGCACCGATGTCTTGATTGCTGCCCGGGTCTTGGCTGCCAAACTGGTTGCAGGGGAAACCTAAAACCACCAAGCCTTGAGAGGCAAACTCTTGTTGCAAAGCTTCCAAGCCGGCAAATTGAGGCGTGAAGCCGCAAGCACTGGCGGTGTTGACAATCAACAAAGCTTTGTCTTTGTAATCGGAAAGGTTCACCGTTTCGCCGGTAATCGACTGGGCTTGGAAATCGTAAAGAGTGGTCATAAAGGGGGTTCCTTGGAGGGTGTGGGCATTGTCGCTAAAAACGCCGCCAACACAATCAGCGCACCCCCTAAGAGTTTGCGTTCGCTGAGCTCAGACGCACCCAAGGCCACAGACGACAGGGCGGCAAACACAATCTCGGACAACATCACCAAAGCGGTGGTGCTGGCGGGCAAGCGTGCGGCGCCATATTGCAAGCTGGCGTTGGCCGCCAGCAAAAGAAGCGAGAGGCCCAGCGCATACGGCCACCAACTCAAATCTGTAGGCACAGAAACCAACCCCAAGGGCACACCGATAGCCGCCGCCACTGCCGTCACCAGCATGCCGCCACCAAACATGGCGCTGGTGCGTTCGCTGTCGGGCACATAGGCCAATTTGCGCAGCAAGACATTCACCAAGGCAAAACTCGCGCCGCCCAAAAGCGCCAAATAGTCCAGCAAAGAAGCCGGCCATGGCCAGTCCATTTCGGGGGTTTTAAGCACCAGCGCAACGCCCAAGAGTGCCAACAACAAGCGCAGCAGCCCGCCACGGCTGGGGCGCTCGCCGAGCAGCCACCAAGCCAACACCACCGCCCATGCAGGCATGGTGTAAAAAAGCAAAACCACTCTGACCACATCGCCCAAGGTGACAGCCCAATTGAAGCCAAAGTTGGTCAGCCCCGAGGCGATGAACAACCACCACAAGACCGGGTGGCGCAACAAACCGCGCCAAGCTTGTGGCCGGTAGACAATGATGCAAACACAGGCCAAACCGAACATCAGTGCTGTGGCCCACAGGGGATGCAAGCCACGGGCTTGCATTTCTCTCAGAGGCCACCAACTCAAACCGAACACGGCGGCATTGAAAACCAGGGCCAGTACCGGCCCCCAAGTGCTTGTCATGGGGTTCAGTGAGAGGGGTCTTGGCGAGCGATGTCCAGCAAGCGCTCGACCTCTTGGGCGTGGTGAACGCAGTTGCTTTTATGCCAGCGCTGAATCAGCCACATATTGCCCGCCACTATCACGCCAAAACAAACAATGGCCGTAAAAGCGCTCAAGCCGAACGCAGACGACAGGGCATACAAACCGCCCAAGGCCAAAATACAAGCCTGTTCATTGAAGTTTTGTACCGCGATAGAGCGACCCGCTCCCATCAGGTTGTGGCCGCGGTGCTGCAGCAAGGCGTTCATAGGCACCACCAAAAAGCCGCCCAAGCCGCCGAGCAAAATGAAAAACGGGGCAGCCACCCACACATTGTCAATCAGGTTCATCACCAGCACCAGCAAACCCATGGCGATGCCCAAACCCATTAGCTTGGGGGCGTCGCTCAAGCGGGTGCGCAGCGACGCCATCACCGCACCCACGGCCGTGCCAATCGCAATGACGCCTACCAAAGAAGAAGCTTGGGTGGTGGTGTAGCCCAAAGCCACGGCGCTCCAAGCCAAAACGATGTAGCGCAAATTACCGCTGACACCCCAAAACAAGGTGGTGGTGGCCAAGGAAATTTGCCCCAGTTTGTCGCGCCACAACAGCCTGTTGCAGCGCCAAAAGTCGGGTACCAAGGCCAGCAAGTGACGCGGCAGCGAGTGTTGTTGATCGGCTTGAAGGGGAATCAGGGCCACGCCCGTGTCNGGAATNCGGGTATTGAACCAAGCCGCCAAAAGATACAAAAAGACCAACATACAAATAGCTGCTTCGGGGGCAGTGTCTATGGGCGTGTCAACCAAGGGAAAGTCAAAACTGAGTAAAAAGCCGGCAATATGCGGTCCCACCAACTGCCCACCTAGCAACACACCCAAGATGATNGAGGCGATGGTCAAGCCCTCAATCCAGCCATTGGCCTTGACCAACAAGGAGGCAGGCAGCAACTCGGTGAGGATGCCGTACTTGGCTGGCGAGTAGGCGGCCGCGCCCAAGCCAACGATGGCATAGGCNAGCAAGGGATGCGAGCCAAACAACATCATNAAACAACCCAGCACTTTGATGCCATTGCTGACGAACATCACCTGCCCCTTGGGGCGCGAGTCGGCGAAGGCGCCGACAAATGGCGCGAGCACCACATAAAACAAGGCAAACATGGGTACCAGTGCTGCGCCCTGCCATTCAGGGCCGCCGCCGGCCTTGATGAGTTCAACCGCGGCCACAAACAAGGCGTTGTCAGCCAAGGAGCTGAAAAACTGCGCCGCCATGATGGTGTAAAAACCGCGTTTCATAAAAAGTCAGGGATGCAGGGAAAGCGGTTGAAGTGAGAAGGCATAAAGAGAGGAGTGAAGTACAAAAGCCCTGAGTGCTGGTGAGTTATATCATGCGATTTAGACTTTTTCGAGCCTGCGACAATCTCTCCTATGGCCCGTCCCATACAAGCCCTTATCCATACCCAAGCCCTTCGCGACAACCTTGCAGGTCTGCGACAAACCTCGCGTGATGCGCGGGTTTGTGCGGTGGTCAAAGCCGACGCTTACGGCCATGGCCTACAGCGGGTGTTCGAGGGCTTGCGAGCCGCCGATGGTTTTGCGGTGCTGGACTTGCAAGAAGCGCAAATATTGCGCGATCTGGGTTGGCGTGGCCCGGTCTTGTTGCTCGAAGGCGTGTTTGAGCAACGCGATTTAGAGCTGTGTTCGCGCCTAGACCTGTGGCATGTGGTGCACCACGAGGCGCAAATCGATATGCTCAGTCGCCACAAAACACAGCTGGCGCAGCGGGTCTTTTTGAAAATGAACACTGGCATGAACCGCCTGGGCTTTGCCCCAGAACGGTTTCGCTCGGCTTGGGTGCGTTTGAATGCCTTGCCGCAGGTGGATGAAATATCGCTGATGACCCACTTCGCACATGCCGACGATGCGCAGGGCGTGGACGCACAACTTCAGGTGTTCAAAGACATCAGCCACGACCTGCCCGGTGAGCGCAGCTTGGCCAACAGCGCGGCGGTGTTGCGCCATGGGTCAGCGCCCGAGGTCACGGCCGATTGGGTGCGCCCCGGTATTGCTTTGTACGGCAGCGCGCCCGACCATCCCTTGCATGACGCGGCGCACTGGGGTTTGCGTCCCGCCATGAGTTTGCGCAGCCAAGTCATTGCCACGCAAGATTTGANGGTTGGCGACGAGGTCGGCTATGGCGGTGTTTTCCAAGCGCCACGCGATATGCGCATTGCTGTGGTGGCCTGTGGCTATGCCGACGGCTATCCGCGCCANGCGCCCACGGGTACGCCGGTGTTGATCGATGGCCAGCNTTGCACCACCGTCGGGCGGGTCAGCATGGATATGTTGTGCGTGGATTTAACACCCGTACCCCAAGCCGGCATTGGTGCCGCAGCCACACTGTGGGGTCAAGCCAGCACCGGCGAAGTGTTGTGCATCGACGAGGTGGCCGCGGCGGCTGGCACCGTGGGCTATGAGCTGATGTGCGCCTTGGCCCCTCGCGTGCCCGTCTCTGTCGATTAATCGGGGTCAGATCCCAATTAATTTTTAATCGCCTGAAGAGCCAAACTTGCTGGCCAACCACACCAGCAACAACACGGGAAGACCCAACAAGGCAGTTCCCGTGAAAAACCACGCATAGCCGGCAGCATCCACCGCCACACCGGAAAAGCCCGCTAAAAATTTTGGCGCCAACAGCATCAGCGAACTGAACAGCGCGTACTGCGTGGCCGAGTACTGCACATGGGTGAGGGAAGACAAATAGGCAATGAAGGCGGCCGAGGCATACCGCTGGCCAAGTTGTCGGCTGACACCACCGCAATCAAGGCATACACATCATGGCCGTGCAAGGCCAGCCAAGCAAACAGCAGGTTGGTAAGCGCACTCAAGACCGCACCCAGCATCAACACGCGCATCACGCCCCAGCGCAGCACCATGGTGCCACCCAAGAAAGCGCCAACCAAGGTCATGATCACGCCGTACAGTTTGGTGACGGTAGCCACCTCTTCTTTGGTGTAACCCATGTCCACATAAAACGGGTTGGCCATGATGCCCATGACGATGTCGCTGATGCGGTAGGTGCCATCAAGGCCAACAGCAACACCGCGTGCCAACGGTAGCGCCGCACAAACTCGCTAAAGGGTGCCACCACCGCCACTTGCAGCCATTCGCGCAGACCACGTGCTGGCGTCAGTAACACATGGGCGGGCTCTTTGGAAAACAGCACCGTCAGCATGCCCACCGCCATCGACAGCGCCATGGCGATGTAGGCAATGCGCCAAGCCGCATCTTGGTATGTGCCTGCGGGCAAGCCGCTGACCTCTGCGCGTGCGGCAATCCAAAACACACCCGCACCCGCCCAAATCATGGCAAGTCGATAACCGGTTTGGTAGCTTGCAGCCAGCACCGCTTGCAACCTCGCTTGGGCAGACTCAATCCGAAACGCATCAGTGCAATGTCTTGTGTGGCCGAGCCAAACGCCGCCAGCAGTGCAAAACCCACCAAGGGCGTGAGTGAATCTTGCGGGTTGCTCCACGCCATGCCTAAAAGCCCGGCCATCACCGCCGCTTGCCCCAGCAACAACCAACTGCGCCGCCGTCCCAACAGCGTTGTGAGCAGTGGCAAAGGCAAGCGGTCTACCAGCGGTGCCCATGCCCATTTGAAACCATAGGCCAAACCGACCCAGCTTAAAAAACCGATGGTGGCGCGGTCTATGCCGGCTTCGCGAAGACGAAAACTGAGGGTGCCCAGCACCAGCAAAAGTGGCAAACCTGCCGAAAACCCCAAAACCAACATACGCAAGCTGTTGGGGCTGAGGTAAATCATCAAACTGTCCTGCCACGAAGGTAGCTTGATCGAAGGAGTTGGGTTATCGTTCATACCCTTGTATTGTGCGACCCCTTCAGAGGCTACATCTATGCTGACCAAACGTGCTTTTTTCCATCGCTGTGCATTTTGTATGGCCGGTGCTTACAGCTTGGATGCTTTTTCCCGCGATGGCGTAGAGGTGGGTAAGCAGTCCAATTTCACCAAGCTCGTGCCTGCCGCCGAGGTCGAAGGCAGCGCCCTCACCCAATACAACCAAATGCTCAAGCAAGCCTCGGACAAAAATGCGCTGGCGCCAGATAACCATCCCCAAGTGCTGCGGCTACGCTCTATTTCCAAGCGCTTAATTCCCTATAGCTACGAATGGAACCCGCGCGCCAAAGACTGGGCTTGGCAGGTCAACCTCATAGGTTCCGATCAAATCAATGCGTTTTGCATGCCTGGCGGCAAGATTGCGTTTTATATCGGCATTTTGAGCAAGCTCGAACTCAGTGACGACGAAGTCGCCATGGTCATGGGCCATGAAATCGCCCACGCTCTGCGCGAGCACGCCCGTGAGCGCATGGGCAAGAGCATGGCCACCAATGCCTTGTCCAGAATTGGCGGTGCTTTGGCCTCGGTGTATTTGGGCGTGGACCCGCGCTTGACCGACGCCGTGGCGGCACAAGGTGCGAATTTATTGACCTTGAAATTCAGCCGCGAAGACGAGAGCGAAGCCGATTTGGTGGGCATGGAGTTGCGGCGAGGGCGGGCTACAACCCGCAGGCCGGCGTCACACTTTGGCAAAAAATGGACGCCGCCAACAAAGGTGCGCCGCCGCAGTGGCTCAGCACCCATCCTTCGGGCAGCACCCGCATCAAAGACATACAGGCCAATTTGCCCAAAGTAGAGTCTTTTTATCAGCGGGCAAAATCTCAGTGAATGAATAACCGAGGTCTTCAATGCCTCGACCATATGCTGTGGAAACAAATCCATTGGCTGCCCACAACATATTAAAAAGATAAACAAACATTCACTTTTAAAAATAACTAGTAAATACCACTATTCAATTATGAAATAGTACTAATACATTGATTATCCCGACCCGTTGTGCTGATGGGTTTCATATTTAAAAAATCTTAGGGAGATGATCATGGGCAGTGCGTTATCAAGTGGTGTTTGGAAAGCTTTGCGTCAAAAGTCTGTGGGGTTTGTTTTAACAAGTTTGGGCCTCGGCCTGCTGACAGGGTCTGCGGTCTGGGCTAACAGTGATGTGGAAAAAAACATTGCCAATGAAAAAAACTGGGCCATGCAAGCCGGTGACATGTCGAACCAGCGCTACAGCCGCCTGAAGCAAATCAACAAAGGCAATGTCGACAAGCTGCGTGTAGCTTGGACTTTTTCCACCGGCGTTTTGCGCGGCCACGAGGGCTCGCCGTTGGTGGTTGATGGCATCATGTATTTGCACTCGCCCTTTCCCAACAAAGTATTTGCCGTCGAGCTAGAAACCCAAAAAATTCTTTGGAAATACGAGCCCAAACAAGACTCTTCAGTGATTGCACAAATGTGTTGTGACACAGTCAACCGCGGCGTGGCTTATGCTGAAAACAAGGTCATCTTGCAGCAAGCCGACAGCATCTTGGTGGCCTTAAACGCCAAGACCGGTAAACCTGTGTGGAGCGTCAAAAATGGCGACGCCAAACTCGGTGCAGTCAACACCAATGCGCCGCATATTTTTAAAGACAAAGTCATCACAGGCATCAGTGGCGGCGAGTGGGGGGTTCGTGGCTTTATCGCTGCCTACAACCTGTCCGATGGCAAGCTGGCTTGGAAGGGCTTTAGCGTGGGGCCAGACAGCGACATGTTGATGGATCCCAAGGCCACCATGACATGGACCGACGGCAAGATGGCCCCCGTGGGTGACAACTCCTCCACCAAAACATGGAAAGGTGACCAATGGAAAATTGGTGGTGGCACCACCTGGGGTTGGTACAGCTACGACAAGGCCCTCAACATGATGTACTACGGCTCGGGCAACCCCTCTACTTGGAACCCCGCACAACGCCCGGGTGACAACAAATGGACGATGAGCATTTTTGCCCGCGATGTAGACACCGGCAAGGTCAAGTGGGTCTACCAAATGACGCCTTATGACGAGTGGGATTTCGACGGCATCAATGAAATGATCTTGGCCGATATCGACGTTAAAGGCAAACCCACCAAGGCCTTGGTTCACTTTGACCGCAATGGTTTTGGCTATACCTTGAACCGCGTAACCGGTGAGTTACTGGTGGCCGAAAAATTCGACCCGCGCGTGAATTGGGCCACCCACGTGGACATGAAGTCAGGCCGTCCGCAAGTGGTTGCCAAATACTCCACCGCTCAAAACGGCCCGGATGTGAACACCAAAGGCATCTGCCCTGCGGCTTTGGGGACCAAAGANCAACAACCGGCCTCATTTGATCCCAACACCAAGCTGTTTTATGTGCCAACCAACCATGTGTGCATGGACTACGAGCCCTTCAAAGTGGAGTACGCCGCTGGCCAACCTTATGTGGGCGCCACCCTGTCCATGTATCCCGCNCCAAACAGCCATGGCGGNATGGGTAACTTCATCACTTGGGATGCAGGCACAGGCAAGATCGTTCAATCTAAAGCAGAAAAATTCTCTGTCTGGAGCGGGGTGTTGAATACCGCAGGGGGCATTTCTTGCTACGGCACTTTGGAGGGATACATCAAGTGTGTAGACGCCAAGGACATCAACAAAGAGNTGTTCAAGTTCAAAACACCCTCGGGCATCATTGGCAATGTGTTCACCTATGAGCACAAAGGCAAGCAGTATTTGGGTGTGTTTTCAGGCATTGGCGGTTGGGCGGGCATTGGTATGGCCGCAGGTCTGGAAAAGGACACCGACGGCTTGGGTGCTGTAGGCGGATACCGTGAGTTAAATCAATACACAGAGCTGGGTGGCTCACTCACCGTCTTCTCCTTGCCGAACTGACACTCTTTACCAATAACTGCNCTTATTCAACCAGCGAGCAGCTTCCATTCAGGGGGCTTGTTCGCTGGGGGCATCAATAGAGATCACATTATGAGAAAAANAATATTCATTGTTGCTGTGTTGACAATGGGCCTTGCGTTAGCAGAAACACCGCTCTACACCGTGACTGATGGCTACAAAGTAGACGAAAACACAATGAAAGGTTTTCAAACTTGGCGNGCAGCAGCGTGTGACCGGTGCCACGGTGCAAACCAAGAGGGCATGGTCGGCCCATCGCTGCTCAGCAGCTTGAAAACACTCACCAAAGAAGAGTTCATCATCACTTTGCGNGATGGTCGTTTAGACAAAGGCATGCAAAGCTTTGGCACCAACCTGCAGGTGATGAGCAACATAGACCATTTATACGCCTACCTCAAAGGTCGCTCTGACGGCACGATTGTCCGTGCCAAAGTGGTNCCCATGCCATGAGACACANGTGGGCCTTGACTGTCATGGCCCTGTGCCTGTCATCGGGTCTTGCCTATGCGCAAGCCAACAGCGCGACATCACTGGCCAATGGACAAACCGCTTTAAGAGTATGCCAAGACCCCAACAACATGCCGTTCTCCAACACCAATGGAGAGGGAATAGAAAACCATATTGCAAAACTTATGGCGCAAGCCTTGGGGGTGCCGGTCACCTATTACAGTTTTCCGCAGCGCATGGGATTTATCCGCAATACGCTGCGATACAAACTGCCCACGCAAGACTACCCCTGTGACATTGTGATGGGGGTTCCTTTGGGTTTTGATCAAGTCGCNACCACCCATGCCTATTACCGCTCTTCTTACGCTTTGGTATTCCCAACGGGCGCGGGCTTAGACGGGGTTCAAAGTGTTGAAGACTTTTTAAAACTAGATGCAGGGTTTTTACGTCAATTGCGCATAGGGGTGTACGACCGCTCGCCAGCCTCGGCTTGGCTAAGCCAACATGGATTACTCGACAGCGGCGTACCCTACAAAATGCTCAGCGCTGACCCCGACCAGTACCCGGGCAGCATCATCGAACACGATTTGGTGCAGCGCCAAATTGACGTTGCCTTGGTTTGGGGGCCTATGGCTGCTTACTTTGCCAAGCGCACGAAGGCACACGCCTTGCGTGTGGTTCCTGTGCGCTCAGAGCCAGGACTGACCATGGAGTTCGATATGGCCATGGGCATACGTCATGGCGAACCCTTATGGAAAGCGCAGATCGAGACCGTTATCCAATCCCAGCAAGCGCAAATTCTTGCGATATTGAAATCTTTTGATGTTCCTGTATTGGAGGCGCCCCATGCAGCCACGACGCGGCCCTGAAAATCGTTGCGCCAGTTTTCGGGCGAGCCTGCTGATGTCGCTGTGGATGGTGTTGTCGCCCAATGTGTGGGCTGCAGACGACTTTTCCAACGCAGAAACCCAGTTGTTTATGAAGCCGCATTTGCAAGCACTGAAGTTGCCTAGCCAGTTGAGCTACAAATTTCAAAAATCCGGCAACTTAGAGCAGAGCTTTGACGACAGGGTGCAACTGGGCATCAAAGCCACGCCAAAGGGCGGCTGTTGCCTTACAAAAATGCAGTTTTTATCGGGCGAGCGACGCCTTCAATTACCCGACCCAGAAGAGGTCTTAGGAAACCCCGTCATTCTTTATTTTTTAGAGCGCGATATCCGCGATATGCAACGCTGACCAGTGGGAAAAGCAACTATTTTCGCAGTCGCATCCGTAAAGCGCTGTCACTCAACGCAAGCGAGCGCAAGGTCAAGCTTCATTTCAAAGGTCAACCCGTCGTGGGTTTGGAGTTTGAAATCGTTCCATTTGCTGACGACCCCCTGCGCAGTCGTTTTGAGCAATGGGCTGACAAGCACTATATTTTTACCGTCTCCAGTCAAGTGCCTGGCGCGGTCGTGGCCATTCGCAGTTGGGTTAAAAGCCCCACAGAAATGAAAACAGTTTGACAAGAGACCTTGCTACTAGACGGGGCCTCTTTATGACCATGCTTCAACCATCCCCCATGTGTTTGCTGTTATTGATGCTCATGGCCTCAGGTGCCAGCGCCAACGCCAATGACTTTCCCACCGCAGAGCGGGTGTTGGGGGTACAAGCGTGTATGCAGAAACACCAGGGCCCCTTCTACGAAATGCTGCACAAATGCGCTTGTGCTTTGGATGAGGTTGCAGCTCAACTGAGCTTTGCTGAGTACGTGGAGCTCAGCACGATTGCCAATGCCATGACCATCGCAGGCGAACGCGGCAACGGAATGCGCGACAACGAATCCTTAAAAGCACCTTTCGCCCGATTCAAGCAGATCAATAAGCAAGCTGAAAAAGCGTGTTTCATTGTCCCCTCTGCGAGCCTGCGATGAGTTGGCNGACACGATGCGGNCTCATCCTTGGCTTGTTTATCCTGCTGGGCTCTNCTGCTTNGGCAACACCGTATTCCTTCTTGCCCGAAGATGATCCGCAAGACAGCGTGGTGTGGCAACGTGTGCGGCAAAGTTTGTTTGGCGAGAGGCCGATTCAACAAGCCAGTTCCCAACTTTTAACCCTCAAAGTACCGGCGCGGGCCTTGGATTCTGCTTTTGTGCCGGTGCAAGTGGTGGCGGGCCCGGCATCGGGCTCGGTGCAGACCCTTTACCTGATTGCGGACGCCAACCCATCACCTTTAGCCGCCAAAATTCAATTTTTAGCCTTGGGCATGCCGGTAAATTTTGAAACCCGTATCCGCATTGACGCCTATACGCATATTCGTGTGGTTGCTGAAACCTCGGATGGACAGTTGTTCATGGCCACAGGTTTCACCAAGGCCACAGGGGGGTGCACGGCCCCCGCCACCATTGATGCGCAAGCTGCATTGGCGCATATGGGCATCATGAGTTTCAAGGTAGACCCCGGCTCGCGCAGTCAGGGTCTGCGGCGTGTGCGTTGGCGTATGGAGCACCCTAACCATTCAGGTTTTGTGATGGAGCAACACACGCGCTTGAATATTCCGGCGGATTATGTTCAAAGCATTCAAGTGCAATTCAATGGTGAGCCGGTCTTGAGTGCCGAGGTNGATTTCTCCCTCAGTGAAAACCCCAGCTTGGAGTTCAGTTTGCCAAGTTTGAAACCCGGTGTACTCCGTGTGCTGGCCCTAGACTCGAGTGGGCGGCGTTTTGAAGGCCGCCAAGCATTGGATCAATCCTCGGTACAAATCGTAGCCCCTGGTGTGTATGCGGTGATGGGTGACCAAACGGCCCATCGTGGTAACGCCGGCTTTATTGTCGGCCCGCAAGGCGTGATGGTGATTGACAGTGGTGCTTCTTGGGCGCAGGGTCAAGACCTCATAGCCAAGGTCCGCCATATCACCTCTTTGCCGATTCAGCTACTGCTTCTCACCCATGCCAAAGATGAATTCATTTTCGGCGCAACCGCTTTTCAAGAACTTGGCATCCCTGTTTATATGCACCAAGACGCGGTGCGCCTAATGAAAGCGCGTTGTGCCACATGCTTGGAACAATTGCAAAAACGTTTTGGCCATGACGCCATGTCGCATACCCGCATCCCAACGGTTGACGTGGTGTTGAGTGGCTCATCACACAGCAGTCACACCGGTCGCGGCGTGCGCCTATTGACAGAAGGGCACACCGGTTCGCCGGGTGCTATGGCGGTGCTGGATGAGCAAACTGGCGTTATGTTTGCGGGCGCTTGGCTGGTGACTGAACAGGTGCCTCAATTGCGCGATGCCAATGTGGGTAAATGGCTCAAAGCCCTGTCGCCATGGCTGGAAGAGGGGCAACGCCTGTGGGTGCCGGGTCAAGGGCCGGTGGTCAGGTCAGAGCAAGCGCAACAGTTGCGCGTCTATTTGCAAGATGCACAAACTTGTGTGGACCAACACCTAGAACAAGGCACCTCATTGATCGACATGGACAAGGCGTGTGGACAACCCGCTTTTGCCCATTGGGCCCAGTATGACAGTCAGCATTCACGCAATGTGGTTCAGTTGTATTTGCAGAACGAGCGAGAATTTTTGATGGCACCAGAGGCGTTAAAGCAGTAAATATTCAGGTTCCACCCCCACAAGGGTTGTTGCCTCGTTATGGTGGTCAACCCTAAAGGGTTCAAGAGCATTGACAGACAAAGGCTGAAGGAACTAAATTGGCCCCTCAGGGGTAAGCACGTCTCCTGCGTGACAAAGTGTCTTTTCCAGACGGATGTTCATCGGGAGCAATCTTTCCATGCATGCCTTGCAACGCTCGCATATCGATACGGTTCTTCAAGTAGCGCAACAGCAAGCACTTAATGACGCAGCGCTTGCGCATGATGATGTCATTCGCCAGTCATGGTTGCGCTGCGTGCGTGACCACAAACTCGACCCCACGCGCATGCAAGAGGCGGTCATCTTGCCGCATGAGCGCTACCGCGAACACCAAGACGAAATCGAAGGTCTTATGCGGGTTGCCCGCTATGGCCTAGAGACGCTCTACCAACAAGTGTCAGGCCTGGGTTATGTGGTCTTGTTGACCGACGCCAAAGGCGTCACCGTGGATTTCATTGGCGACTTGCAAATGGATGCCAGTTTGCGTAAAACNGGCNTATATCTTGGCGCNGTGTGGAGCGAGCAATTTGCCGGCACCAATGGCGTAGGCACATGTTTGTCTACCGGNCAAAGTTTGACGGTACACCAAGCCGATCACTTCGATGCCATGCATATCCCCCTCACCTGCACGGCCGCCCCTATTTATGGACCCACCGGAACCATTCAAGCGGTGCTGGATTTGTCGGCACTGCACTCGCCCGAGCAAAAGCAAAGTCAGCACTTTGCACTGCAGTTGGTGCGTATTTACACCCATCAAATTGAAAACGCTTATTTTCTGAACCAATTTTCAGATCACTGGGTGTTGCGCTTGGCATCAGCACCCCATTTTTTGGAGGTTTATCCCGAATTATTGCTGGCGCTCAACGAGCGTGCCGAGGTGATTGGCCACAACCGCCGAGCCTTGGAGTTTTTTCAAACCCCGACAGCCCCAAGTTTGCTGGGCGCCAAGCTAGACAGCTTGCTTGAAATTGGCGGCACTGATTTGGCAGGCTTCTTATTCAAAAGCGCGTATGCACGACAAACCGTGACCACTGTTGTCGACCAACGGCTGCTTTTCATGCAAGCTTCTGCACCGCGCAAAACCCTTGGCATCGCTACACAAAGCTCGGCAAATGACAAAGCCGCTTTGATCCCCGCGCCGCTTTGCGCCTTGTCTGGCGGCGACCCCGAGCTTGACGCTCAAATTGCACATGCCGCCAAGTTAGCGCCCACACCTATTAGCCTGTTGCTCTTGGGTGAAACGGGCTGCGGCAAAGAGTTTTTTGCCAAGGCGATTCACCAATCCAGCCCGCGCCGACTCAAGCCCTTTGTAGCGGTTAATTGCGCAGCTTTACCCGAGGGCTTGATAGAAAGCGAGTTGTTTGGCTATGCGCCAGGAAGCTTCACCGGTGCGCTGGTTAAAGGCAAGATGGGGCTGATTCAACAGGCGGATCAAGGCACCTTATTTTTGGATGAAATAGGGGACATGCCTTTGTCGGTACAGGTTCGGCTGCTGAGGGTGTTTTCCGAGCAAGAGGTCTTGCCTGTGGGTGGCAAACAGCCCATCAAAGTCAATATCCGCCTGATCTCGGCCAGCCACCGAGATCTCTCCCTCATGGTGCGCGAGGGCAGTTTCCGTGAAGACCTTTTTTACCGCCTGGCTGGCGCGCGCTTGCAACTCCCGCCCATGCGCGAGCGACAAGACTTGACCTGGGTGATTCAACATTTGTTTGGGCTTTATGCTGGGCAACAGGCCACACAAGACAAACCCAGCTTAAGCGCCCAAACGCTTGAGGTGTTGAAGCAACACCCTTGGCCAGGAAACCTGCGTGAACTGCGCAGTGTCATCGAATACGCTTGTTCCGTGGCGCAAGGCGCGGTTATCCAAGTCGCAGACTTGCCCACCTATTTGCGCTGCAGCCTCAGCCTGAATCTTGCGCCTAGCCACGTGTCCTCGGGCGACATTTCGGCAGGCTCCGCCCCAAGCCCAGAGCGCGACAACTTGCTTGCCGCCCTAAAGCAGCGGGCGTGGAATGTGTCGCTCACGGCCACCGATTTGGGCTTGTCGCGCATGACTCTTTATCGGCACATGAAGCGTTTGAATATTGCGCATCCCAAAAATTCTTAATGCCATTGATACACCCGCAGTGACACTTGTCGCGCGGGCTGTGACAAGTGCACACTATAAAACCAGTAAATTTATAAAAACAGTCGAATAAAGAGCAGTTATTCATTCTTCTGGCAATTTTTACCTAGCGAATACACCTATACGAATCGGCATATGCATTGCTAATATAACCAAGGGCTCTGGCCATCTGTGTCCAGAATGTCACCCGTTTTCAACCACAACAACCAGGAGACTGTTATGACGGACAAACAACGCCCCTTTGGCGTTTCTATGACTGAACGTGAGTTTGATGAATGTTTACCAGCAGACGAAGCGGCGTTTCGCTCGCCTATTCCAACCCAGGTGGTGTCTAACGGTGAGTACAACCCCTTGCCGCAAACCGAAAAGCAAAAGCAAGTCGAGTTCCTCATTAAGGAAATGGCTGACAAGGAAGCCAAGCGCCACAACACCACACGCCGCAAATTCTTGGCCTCTTCCTCGGGCATGGCAGCAGCTTTCACTGCGATGAACATGGTCTATGGCGATGTGTTTGAGGTCAATGCTGCCGAGGTCAAGCACCCCGATGCCGCAGGCGACCGCAAAGCCAAATACAAAGGGCAGTTCATTTTTGATGACCAAACCCACTTTATTCGCGACGACTTCAAAGAGGAAGGCTTGTTGGGTTTAACCAAGTGGGCCGAGGGCTCCAATGTCAACCCCAATATTGGCAGCGTACCCACCAACTTGTCGCGCTACAAGATGGACAACTACCTGAAAGAAATTTTCCTCGACAGCGACACCACCATTGCGCTCTTGTCGGGTGCGCCGTTTGATGACCCCAATTGGTGGCTGCTCTCCAACGACGCCATTCAAAACGCATGCCGCGCGGTGAACAAAATGGCCGGCAGTGTGCGCATGTTGGGTCACTCCATCATCACGCCCAAGTACCCCAACTGGATGGACGAGGTCGACCGTGCGATTACAGAACTCAAGCCGGTGTCATGGAAGTCTTACACCATTGGCGACCCATTTGGACCTTCCAAATACGCTTGGCGCTTGGATGACGAAAAGCTCATGTATCCCTTCTATGAAAAAGCCATCAAGTCGGGCATCAACACCATTTGTATCCACAAAGGCCTGATGCCTCGCGACTATGAAAAAGCTTTCGCCGGTACTTGGGAAAACGCAACCGTTGCTGATGTTGGTAAAGCCGCCAAAGACTGGCCCAAAATGAACTTTGTCATCTACCATGCTGCTTTGCGGCCTTGGTTGGCAGACAAGCCCGACATGGAAATGGCGCAGTTTGAAAAGGATGGCTACATACAGTGGGCAACAGACTTGGCACGTATTCCTCAAAAATATGGTGTCAACAACGTTTATGCAGAGATCGGATCGAGCTTTGCCAGTACCGCTGTCACCGACCCCGTGTTTTGTGCAGCCTTCATTGGCCAGTTGGTCAACCTCATGGGCGCAGATCGGGTGGTATGGGGCACAGACTCTGTCTGGTACGGCTCGCCACAGTGGCAGATTGAGGCGATGCGTCGCTTGGAAATCCCAGATGCCATGATGAAAAGCCAAGGCTGGAAAACCAAGCTCGGCGATGGACGGGGCGCAGTCAAAAACAAAATTTTTGGCGAAAACTCAGCCAAGCTTTACCGCTTGGATGCGCAAAAAATCGCGGCCGATGCCAAAGCATTCGACCACGACATGATTGCGCAAATGAAGGCCGAGTACTTGGCTATGGGTGGCGAGCGCAGCAATGCCGCTTATGGCTACATTGCCAAAGAAGGCCGTCTCCCAGAAGCGACTTAAAAGGTCCAGTGAGGTGAAAAGGCGCTTGCCAGCGCAATGCTGGCAAGCCCTTTTGCCTTATTCACACAAATATCATGAAAGGAGAAATCTTATGAACTTGAACAAATGGCTTTTAGGTGCAGTTTCTGGTTTGTTGTTGCTCGGTTTGGCTGGCGCAGAAGAGGAAAAGAAAACCCGTGTCGGCACCTGTCCTGATGCCAAAAAACAGCAAGAATATTTTTGCGACATGAAGAATGCAGCGACTGACTCCATGGTGGCATTGGGCACGGCTTGTCGCAACGCCAAGATCAATGTCAAAGAGGCGTGTGAGGGCGTGGTGACACCAGACCCCGCTTACAAATCATGCGCCATGGAGCAAAAGTGCTAAAAAGGGAGTGCATCCTTGGTATGGCTTAAAGGCTTGGCTTATGTCAGCGGCATAGGCTTAGCCTGCCTGCTGTCTTGGCCGTTGTGGGCACAAATTGTTCGAAGTGAGCCCAAGCCCATTCCACTGAACGAGGTCTTTTTACAACCGGTGCCCGGTTTGACCTATGCGCAGCTGCGCTTGTTCAGGGAAGGCGAAAAAGAGTTCAAAGTTCCTTGGGTGGTGTTCCCTTTGCTTGGCGGCCATTGGGGCTTGGGCCCCACCTTTATTGCCAATGCCTGTACGGTCTGCCATGTGCAAGCAGGGCGCGGGCGCACAGTCGACAACGCCATCATTGTTCAGCAATTGCTGCGGGTTTCTGTGCCGGGCCAAGGTCCCCATGGCGAGCCCCTTCCCCATCCTCATTACGGTGAACAAATACAGGTGTTTGGCGTCAATGTCGGCTTGAAAGAAAACCTCAAGCCTGGCGAAGCCGATGTGTATGTAGATTGGATGCCATCGAGCGTGACGCTGGCCGATGGCACCCCAGTAGAGTTGCGCCGCCCCAAACTGCGTATGGAAAACCTCCGCTTTGGGCCACTGGGCGAGCAGAGCATGACATCGCTGCGCAATACGCAGGTGATTTATGGCTTGGGTTTTTTAGAGGCCGTGCCTGAAAGCACGCTCAAGGACATCGCCGCCCTGCAAAAAAAACAAGGTTTGAATGGCCGACTCAATTACGTGCGTGACGATATCCAGCAAAAAACCGTGCTGGGGCGTTTTGGTTGGAAGGCCAATCAGCCCAGCATTCGTCAGCAAATTGTGGCGGCTTTTTTGGGCGACATGGGCGTGACCTCCTCTTTGTACATGGAAGAGAACTGCCCGCCGGTTCAAACCCTGTGTCTGGCCATGCCGCCAGGCAACCGCCCTGAGTTGTTGGACTACAACTGGGATCAAATGGAGTTTTGGCACGCGGCTTTGGCACCCCCGCCAGCGCGAAACTTGGAACTGCCCCAAGTCAAGCTCGGCGAGAAATTATTTCAACAAGCCGGTTGTGCGGCATGCCATGTGCCCGAGTTGCGCACCGGAGACTACCCCTTGCTGCCCATCATCGCCAACACCACCTTCCGAGCCTTCACCGATTTGTTGCTCCACGACATGGGGGAAGACTTGGCCGATGGGCGACCCGATTTTTTGGCCGGCCCCCGCGACTGGCGCACCCCACCGCTGTGGGGCATAGGCTTGTCAGCGCAGGTCAATGGCAGCACCCATTTATTGCACGATGGGCGGGCCCGCAATGTCCTAGAGGCCATACTCTGGCATGGGGGAGAGGCAAAGGCGGCCAAAGACGCTTTTAGCAAAATGCCCTTAGACGAGCGTGAAGCGCTTATTGCCTTTGTGAATGCGCTATGAATAAATACAAACCTGCCACCTTCTGCCATCCCTTTCAATCACTGATGTTGTATGTGGTGTGCGCTTTGCTAGCTACAGCACAGGCAGAGTGGAAGCTTTATGGAGACAACGGTAAAGCGAGTTTTACTACGACCCCGCCAGCATCGTGGTGCAGGGCGACACAGTGGCCGTTTGGGAAATGCTCAATTACAGTTTTCCGCTCAACCGTGTCTTGTCTAACCGCTCGCGCAAAGAATACGATTGCAGCAAGGGTAAATTTCGGATCTTGGGCGGCGAGTTTTTTGCTGGTCCCTTGCTCAGTGGAGAAATCATCAGCGAAAGTCAAGAGGCAGAAAGCGCTTGGCGTATACCCGATCAAGGAACCCGAAACATGGAGTTGATGGTGTTGGTGTGTCCCGTCAAAAGTTGAGCCTTTTAAAACGAAGGAGTTTTTATGTTTAGCCAAGCAAAGTGGTGGATGTTGTGTGGCATGTGCACAGTGGGTCTGGCGCATGCAGGCGTTGATTTTTTGGAGCCGCTCGATGGGGCCGTGGTTGAGCCCACCTTCATGGCCAGGTTCCAGGTCACCGGCCTAGAGGTCGTGCCGTCCAATGTCAATAAACCAGGCACAGGGCATCACCATTTGTTTATCAATTCGGTCGACATTGAAAAAAATGTTGTCATCCCCAACGATAACCAGCACAAGCATTACGGCAAAGGCCAAACCGAGGCTGAAATTTTTTTACAACCAGGCAAGTACACCTTGACCTTGCAGTTTGGCGACAGTTTGCACAAGTCCTATGGCGAGGACTACCGCAAAAAAATCAATATCACAGTAGTAGGCAAACCTTAAGCTCAAGTCCCACCCACATAGGGGTTGCTTCGCCGCTCGCGGCCAAAAGTGCTTTCAGGGCCGTGACCGGGGATGAACACCGTGTCGTC
>JGI25911J50253_10000119_pt1 | contig 22508 bp, 21 predicted proteins | sample LauGreSBDMM110SD_3_FD_50253 | JGI IMG/M metagenome (IMG submission 50253) | reverse complement strand
GTCAGCGCATGCTGCGCTGCAGCGCGCGCGCCCAGCGGCGTGCTCCAGTAGCGCAGCGTATCGGACATCCAGCCCATGTTCCACTTGTAGTCAAAGCCCAAGCCGCCGCGCGCTGCTGGCGCGCTGACACCCTGCCACGCGCTGGCCTCTTCTGCAAATGTAAGCACCCCCGCAAACTGTGCATGCACGGCAGCATTCAGCTGCCGCAAAAATTCAACCGCCTCCAAATGTTCGCGGCCGCCATGCACATTCGGCCGCCATGCGCCGGCTTCCCGCCCGTAGTCCAGATACAGCATTGAACTCACGGCATCCACGCGCAAGCCATCAATGTGATACCTATCCAGCCAGAAGAGCGCCGAGCTGATGAGGAACGCCGCCACCGGCGCACTGCCGTAATTAAAAACATAAGTGCCCCAGCCGTGGTGTTCGGCGCGCGCCGCATCGGCATACTCATACAGCGCTGTGCCGTCAAACTGCGCCAGGCCGTGCGCGTCTTTTGGAAAATGCCCGGGCACCCAATCCAAAATTACACCGAGCCCGGCGCGATGGCACGCATCCACAAAAAACATCAAGTCGTGCGGCGGGCCAAAGCGGCTGGTGGCTGCAAAGTAGCCCGTGGTCTGGTAGCCCCAGGAAGCATCCAGCGGATGCTCGGTAAGTGGCAGCAGCTCGATGTGCGTGAAGCCCAGCCCGGCCACATACGGCACCAGCTCAGCCGCCAGCTGCCGGTAAGTGAGCGGCTGCGCACTGCCGGTCTGGTGCCGCCAAGAGCCGGCGTGCACTTCATAAATGGAGATGGGCGTGTCCGGCTGCTGGCGGCGCACGCGCTCCTGCATCCAGCGCGCATCCTGCCATGCGTAGCCATCCAAGTCACACACAATCGAAGCCGTGGCCGGGCGCAGCTCTGCTGCAAATGCAACCGGGTCGGCTTTGAAACATGGCGCAGCCTGCTCGCTGCCGAAGACAAGATACTTGTAGAGCGCGCCGGCCGCCAGCCCCGGCACAAAGAGCTGCCAAACACCGGTATTGCGGTGCAGTTGCAGCGCGTGCGCTGCCGGCTGCCACGCATTGAAGTCGCCGACTACGGCCACCCGCGCTGCGTTGGGCGCCCACACGGCAAATGCCACGCCCGCCTGCCCGGCGCGCACACAGCAGTGCGCCCCCAACAAATCGTAAGTGCGCAAGTTGCCGGCAGCGCCAGCTGCGTCGAGTTCGGCAGCGCTGTACGGCAGAATTAATGTTTCAGTCACGGAGTTCACTGGGGCGCGCCCAAAGCACAGATGGCCCTTGGCCGCAGCGCGTTTGCATGCCCTGACCAGCGGCTGCGCAGCCTTGCTTTGGATTTTAGCACCGGCATCAGCGCACTTATCAATCTGCTGTGATTACAGCAATGCAGCCACCCGCGCATCCGCATCCCGGCGCAAAACACTGGCCAAACACGTGGCGATGGTATACTCGCAAATCACAATGGAAATTAATTATTTCGGCCATTCCTGTTTTCGGTTAAGCGAGCGCAATGGCACCGCCATCGTCACCGACCCGTTTGATGCGTCTGTCGGATTTTCGATGCCGCGCCTTAAAGCGGACATTGTGACGATCAGCCACGATGCGCCCGGGCACAACAACTCGACCGCCATCAAAGAAGCGCGCGCGCTGCACGGCGCCGGCGAATATGAAATTGGCGGCGTCTTCATTACCGGCGTACAGACCGCGGCTGCCAAAGGCAAGGGCGGCACAACGACGCGCGCGCCAATACCGTCTTTGTTTTCAATTATGAGGATGTGACCGTTTGCCATCTCGGCGACCTAAGCGCGATCCTCACGCAAGCCGAGGTGGAAGCGCTGGGTACGGTGGATGTTTTGCTTGCGCCGGTGGGCGGTGGCAATGGCTTGAACGCCGGGCAGGCCGCCGAGCTGATCAGCCTGATCGAGCCGTCCATCATTATCCCCATGCACTACAAGCTGGCCAAAACAAAACTGCAGCTTGATCCGCTGGCCAAGTTCCTCAAGGAAATGGGCCTCTCCAAAGTAGAGCCGCAGGATACCTTTAAAGTTACCAAGAGCACCCTGCCCGAAGAAACCGCGGTTGTGGTGTTGGAAGCCAAGGGGGCCTGACTCGCGGCGCTCACGCGCTATTTTGCCCGCCCGATTTTCTGTTCATGGTCAAGCTGCTACTAAGCTGGGACATCAAGCCCAACCTCGAACAAGAGTACTTTGAGTTTGTGGTGCGCGATTGGGTGCCTAATATGACCAAGCTCGGCATCCAGCCCGTAGACGCCTGGTACACCATTTACGGCGAGTGCCCGCAAATCCTCACCGCCGGCACGGCCGCGGACGCCGGCACCATGCACCGCATTCTGGCCAGCGATGACTGGCTGCGGCAGAGGCAAAAACTCTGCGAATATGTTGACAACCTGAACCAGAAAGTAATCACAGCAACCGGCGGCTTCCAGCTCTAGGCACTGCAGGCATGCGTCCGCCGGTTTACCTTGACCACGCTGCCACCACCCCGGTGGCACCAGAAGTATTGGCGGCCATGCTGCCGTACTTTAGCGCGCAGTTTGGCAATCCAAGCTCAATCCATCGCTGGGGCCAGCAGGCCGAGCACGCCATGTACGCTGCGCGCCAGCAGCTGGCAGCCGGCCTGAACTGCAGCCCCGATGAAATTTTTTTTACCGGCGGCGGCAGCGAAAGCGACAACCTTGCGCTGCGCGGCGCAGCGCTGGCGGCGCAGGCTGCCGGACGCGGCCGCCACCTGATTACCACAGCAGTGGAGCATCACGCGGTGCTGCACACAGCGCAGCAACTGCGCGACCATTTTGACTTTGACCTGACGCTGCTGGCGGTGGATGCCCACGCTTGCGTCAGCGCGCAACAACTGGCAGATGCAATCCGGCCGGACACCGTGCTGGTTTCACTGATGCTGGCCAACAACGAGGTGGGCAGCTTGCAGCCGGTGGCGGAACTGGCAGCTGTGGCCCGCGCGCACGGCGTGTTGTTTCACACAGACGCAGTGCAGGCTGCAAGCCAGCTGGAGCTGGATGTGCAGGCACTGGGTGTGGACCTGCTCTCGCTCGGCGCACACAAGTTTTACGGACCCAAAGGTGTGGGCGCACTGTATGTGCGGCGCGGCACGCAAATGCTGGCTGTTCAAACCGGCGGCAGCCAGGAACACGGCCTGCGCGCCGGAACACAAAATGTGCCGCTGATTGCCGGCATGGCGGCAGCGCTGCAGCTTGTGCTGCAGCGGCGCGCCCCCGACAACGCGCACTTTGGGCAGCTGCGCGACAGCTTGATTGCCGGCGTGCTGCAGCGGGTGCCGGAGAGCCGGCTTAGCGGCCACCCGCAGCAGCGCCTGCCCAACCACGCCAGCTTTGTGTTCCGGGAAGTGGACGGCAACGCGCTGCTCATGCGCTTGGATTTGGAGGGCGTAGCTGCCAGCTCCGGGTCCGCCTGCAAGACTGGCGACCCGCGCCCTTCCAGCGTGCTGCTGGCAATGGGTGCGCAACCGGATTGGGCGCGCGGATCTCTGCGCCTGAGCGTTGGGCGCGCCACCACAGCGGCGGATGTGGACTACGCTGTGCAAACTGTGGAACGCTGCGTTGCGGCGCTGCGCAAATGACCAGCGCAGCCGCAGACAAGCGCGCAAACGCCGGCACTCGCGTGGTGATTGCCATGAGCGGCGGGGTTGACAGCTCAGTGGCGGCAGCGCTGCTGGTGGAGCAGGGCTACGATGTGATCGGCCTGATGCTGCGCTTGTGGAGCGATGCGCCCGCATCCGCTGCGCACGGCGGCCACAACAAATGCTGCGCGCCAGACGCGATCATCGAGGCCCGCGCGATTGCCGGCCAGCTTGCAATTCCATTTTATGTGGTGGACGCCCAGCAGATTTTTCGCGAGCAGGTGGTGCAGTTTTTTCTGGATGGCTATAGCGCGGGCACCACACCCAATCCATGCCTGGAATGCAACCGCCACATTCGCTGGACGTTTCTGCTGAATGAAGCGCTGAGCCTCGGTGCGCAGTATCTGGCCACCGGCCACTTTGCACGCGTGCAGCAGCTGCCCGCAAGCTGGCAGCTGTTGCGCGGGACGGATGCCGCCAAGGACCAATCCTATGTGCTGAGCGTGCTGAACCAGCAGCAGCTGGCGCACGCCATGTTTCCAGTGGGCGCTTACACAAAAGCAGAGGTGCGCGAACTTGCGCGGGGCTTTGGCCTGCCGGTGCACAGCCGCCGGGACAGCCAGGACTTGTGCTTCTTGCCGGACGGCGACTACCGCCCGTTTCTGCAGCAGCACGCGCCCGCTGCGCTCAAGCCCGGGGCAATCACAGACAGCTCCGGCCGCCAAGTTGGTGTGCATGCCGGCTTGCCGCTTTACACCATCGGGCAGCGCAAGGGCCTGCGGCTGGCCGGGCCGGAACCGCAGTACGTGGTGGCAATGGATGCAGCGGCCAATACGCTGCGTGTTGGCCCGCGCACAGCGCTTGAAAGCACGCGCCTGCGCGCAGAGAGGGTAAACTGGGTTGCGGGCACGGTGCCCGCGGCTGCGTTCCAAGCGCAGGTGCAAATTCGCGCGCATGGCACACCCGCAGCAGCGCGCATCATGCCGGAGGGCAGCGATGAAGCCACAGTGGAATTTGAAGCAGCGGTGCAAAGTGCAACACCCGGACAGGCTGCAGTTTTTTATGCGGGCGCAGAAGTTCTGGGCGGCGGAGTAATTGCGCCATGATGACACCGCATTATTTATTTGCATTGGCGCTTGCCACCTTTTTTGGGGCGCTGTTCCATTTGGTGCGCGGCGGCGGAGCTACGCGCCTGCTGTTGTATCTGGCCTGCAGCTGGGCGGGCTTCGCGGTCGGGCAGGCAGTTGCGCCGTACATTGGGCTTGACCTGCCCACGGTAGGCCCGCTGCATGTTGTTGAAGCGGCAACGTTCGCATTGCTGTTGATGCTGGGCGCATCTGTGCTGGTGCTCAAGGAGCCGGCAAGAGAGTAGGATCTTTTGCTGCGGCAAATATAATTACACCCATGGAAGATAGTCCGCGGCAAGCAGTCCCCGGTTCTAAGCGCGCGCGGCGCTGGGCACTGCCTGTACTGGCGGCTGTGATGCTCGTGATCGCAAGCGGTGCCGTAGCCATCGCGTTTGTGTCGCCCGCAGCACTCAGCACCCTGCGCGACCTGCTGATTGTCTGGATTGCGCTGGCGGCGCTGCTGGCTGGCGTGGCGCTGGTGGTGCTGGCACAGCAGCTGGCGCAGCTGGCGCGCACGCTGCGCGAGGAAATCAAGCCGATGCTTGAGGACGTGGGTGATACAATTTCAACCGTGCAGGGCACAGCGCGTTTCTTGAGCGAAAATCTGGCGGAGCCGGTGATCAAGGTGAGCACCAGCATTGCGTTGTTGCGCCGGCTGCTGGCGCTTTTTACTGCGGGGCGCTAGCTTGCAAAAATACTTTGCGGCGCAATTTGTGCCGCTTGATTAGCAGACAAATATTTTCTTTGGAGAAGTTAAGTTATGTCAAACAATAGCAGCGACTCGGGCGCATTTGTGGTCGGTTTCATTGTGGGCGGGCTGGTGGGCGCGGCCGTGGCGCTGCTGCTTGCACCCCAAACCGGCGAGGAGACGCGCTCGGATTTAATGCGCAAGGGCATTGAGCTGCGCGAGCGCGGCGAGAGTGCACTGCACGAGGCGCGCGTGCGCGCAGAAGAGCTTGCGGCGGAAGCTTCCGAGTGGGCCAAGCACACCGCTGAAGATGTTGCCAAGGGTGCGCGCAGCAAAATGCGCGGCAAGGCAGCAGACGGCGAAGCCTAACCGCCAAACGCTGCGCAGAGCCGTGCGCAGCTAAGCTGCACCGACAGCATTCAGCGCCGCCGGAATAGCGGCGAGCACATCGCTGGCTAGCACGCTGGCCAGNGCGCCCACGCGCGCNGCAGCCAGCTGTCCGGCTACTCCGTGCAAATACGCTGCCGCTAGCGCAGCCTCATACGGCGCAACGCCCTGCGCCAGCAGACCCGCCGTCATTCCCGCCAATACATCACCAGTGCCAGCGCGCGCCAGCGCCGGCGTGGCAAATGGCTGCACCGTCACGCGGCCATCGGGCGCAGCCACTACAGTGTAGGCGCCCTTCAACAGCACCACATGCCCCCATTGCGCGCTAAAGCGCAGCGCAACACCAATGCGGTCCGCCTGCACCGCGTCGCGCCCCAGCCCGCTGAGCACGCCCATCTCACCGGGATGCGGCGTAAGCACAGCCGGCGCAGGCAGGCGCAGCCACCATTCGTCGATGCCCAGCAGCAGCTTCAGTGCGTCAGCATCCACCACGGTTGGCGGCAGCTTTGCCGGCTGCGCGGCGGACGTGGCACGCGCGCTGCGCACGCCAAAGCCCATAGCGGATTCTTTTGCTCCCGGCTCGCCCTCCGCCAGCAGCTGGCGCAAAAATTCTGCCGTCGGCTTTTCCTGGCCCCAGCCGGGACCGATCAGCAGCGCGCTGGCCGCGCCCAGCCCTGTGCGCACAACTGCTGCCGCCTTGCCGGCAATCACGCCCATGTCTGCAGGCAGCAGCAGCCAGGTGGCTTCCGGCAGCTGCCCCGCAAGCATCGGATAAATTGCATTGGGCACTGCGGCCGTCACCAAGCCGGCACCAATGCGGTAGGCAGCTGCTGCGGCAAGGTAAGCCGCGCCGGTGTAGTTAACCGAGCCCGCCACAATAAGCGCCGTGCCAAACGTGCCCTTGTGTGCGCTGCGCGGGCGCGGCGGCAAACTTGCCAGCGCATCCGCTGCCGTTGCCAGCTGCGGCTTAATGGCCTGCAGCGCGGGCAAGTCCGCCGGCCAGCCGATGTCTGCCACATGCAAGTCACCAATGGCATCTGCACCAGCGAGGGATAGCTGCCCAAATTTAGCTGCGCCAAATGTCACCGTCAGGTCAGCGCGCAGCGTATCGCGGTCCAACTCGCCGGTGTCGCAGTCAAAGCCTGATGGGCAATCAACCGCTACTGTGAGCGCATCTGAAGTTTGAAGGATGTGCGCATGCGTCTTGCGCAGCAATTGCGCTGCGGCCTCAGGCATTGGCCGGCGCGCACCGGTGCCAAACAGCGCATCCACCACCACGCGCGTGCCGCGCAGCACATTGGCAAACACCCGCAGGCGCTGGTCGCTCTCAGCATCGGCAACAAACACGTTTGCGGCGAGCGCACCAATTAATTGCGGGTCGGCGGCAGCGCGCGGCTTAAGGCAGTAAGCCTTGACGGCGGCCCCAGCCAGTGCCAAGTGGCGCGCCGCCACCAGCCCGTCGCCACCGTTGTTGCCCGGCCCCACCAGCACCAGCACCTGCACGCCTTCCACACTGCCCAAGCGCCCGCTGATGGCAGCGGCCACCGCAGTGCCGGCCAGCTCCATCATGCTCGCGTACGAGACCCCGGCAGCGTGGGCTTGTGCCTCAAGCGCCCGCATCTGGGCGATTGTGGTGATCTTTGGCATACGCGGGATTTTAGCAGTTGTTGTGTGCGGCCCACCAACAAATATAAAACCGCCACTTTGTAAGTGACCGTTGTTTTTACCCGCAAAGACTCAAGCGCCGGGCACGCTGCTTGAAGTTTGCGTGGCGCTAATTACGTCGCCAGTATAAGCGTGCCGTCAAGCTGTAGGCTTGCCAAGCTTTTGAATACGGCAATTCGAACCTCCTGCGATGGCGTTATTTCTTACCTACATACGGGCTTTGTTGTTGCAGTGAGTAGGCGGGCTCTCCTCTTCTCGTATCCCAGAATTCGGGAATGTCATTGATGATCCCCTTCCAAGCGCCTTTGAGGAGGACATGGAGCGTATAGTCAATGCCGCCCATCGACTTGGCCGATACGTTTAGAGCGTGATAGTGATACCCAACAGGCTCGTGGGAATGACCACCGAACTGGTCGAGGGGCACATCGCTCCCATCCATCGGGAAGACTGCTTCGTAGATACCGAACAGGGCGATGCCATCGAGCCCGAATCCGATCAGCGGTGGATGGCCCTGGCCGGGATAGTCATTGATGTTGTAAAGAGACAGGTCATTGTTCGTGGCGCTATGACCGTCAGCGTGGTAGTGCAGCCCCATTCCCCGGCCGACGTGGATACCGTTACTTGTAATCTCGGCGCTCTCTTGTGCGCTTGCCAGCGTGTTGTTCAGCGGCGGATAGATGACAACGCCGTCTACAGCAATCCCCACAGCTGAGGTGCTGACAGCGTTGTACACGGAGTCAGGACCAGGATCGTGGGCGTCCGACTTCAGAGTTTTCGGCAGTTTGTTCTCAGTCAGCGAAGAAACCAACCCGTAGTCTCGCAGAGGAATTTTTACAAGGTACAGTTGTAGCGTTGCGTCGCGGGTCACCTTCTGATCCGCATAACCGCCCGTTGTGCCGTCTCCCGGCGGACGAGACACGTCGAGCAGCCGATTGGGCTTATCCGAAATCGAGTAACTGGCAATCACCATAAAGGGATGGTGCGTACCGTTGGANTCCGCGGCGTTCGTAAAAAACACATATGGAACCACGTTCATTCCAAGAGTGCCATTTGCGATGCCATCGCTTTGCAGCTGTGTCGACAGGGCTCCGTCACGGAAGGCCAAATAGAGCTCAGGGGCATAGCGAAGCTGCGCGTTTTCAGCCTCAAGCGTTATCTTGATTTCTGCGAGTGCCGCTTGTGCGGCCGGCTGGGTCAGAGAACTGTTTCCGGGCGCCGCAACTTGCGCTTTATAGACATCGGCGAGATTTTGAGAAACCTTGCTCCGATCCCCTTCGATGTCTGCGATCGTATTGCGCAGATATTCTTTGACGGGGACACGCGGGTTCGGCTGGTAGGGAATGGAGTCGGGATTAAAATCGGTCGGCATATCGACATTCATCGGTGCCTTGAGCAGCATCAACCGTGTCGCACCAGCAGCCGTCGGGACGAGGGTGAATCGGCCGGCCTCAAAATGGACGTACCAGCCTGCGTTNTCGAAAGCTGAAGGGGCATGGATAAAACTGCCCAGGTTGTAGATCTGCCGCGACTCGGCTTTCAGCAGTTGAACTGAAGAATCGTAGCGGAATGTTACATATCCGCGATCCACTGGAGTCTCTGCCGCTCCCCAGTTGTTTTGAAAGACGAGCAAGTTTCCTTGACCGACATCCAACGAGTAGAGTCCGTGCAGCTCAGAATCAAAGCGGAAGAGGCTCGGATCCGATGGCTCGGCTACTGCTTGGACAACTTTGGTCAGAGTATCGCGATAGGTGGCCAGGGTCGTGGTGGCTTCGGCGGCCCCGGAAGCTCCAACAGTCAGAAAGGAGCCGTCAGGCGTCTGAATGAGAATCCGCGAGCAGTTCGTCAGAGTGTCGACTGTTGCGAGATTTTTCGGCGTAAAGCCATCGGCCAGAATGCTGACAAACGTGTGCGGTGTGTAGTAAACGGCTCCACCATGCGAGCCCGATCCGACCGAGGCGCCGGGCGCGTTATGCGCCAGCATCGTGTCGGTCCATCCGGCTGTCGACGGCGGCCTAGGCTTTCCCCCGGGGCCGGGTCCGGCCCCGGAACGGCAGGGAACTGGTTCGCCAGTCCCGGAAAGAATAACAGGCGCCGGAGCGGTAAAGGTTGCTGTTGGGCGTGGTGCGATAGCCGGCTCAGGTGTATTTGTTGATAACGATGTATCAGTCGAAACAGCCGTATTAGTTGGGCCAGTGGACGGAATTGCCGTTGGTAAAGCCGTAGCCCCTGGCCTGCAAGCAACGAGCACGACAGTCAAAAAAATTACAGGTACTTTCGTGAATTTGGAAATTGCCACTAAACGGCTCTTCATCAATTATTCTCCAATGCTATTGTGCGTAGATTGCACAGCACCCAAACAGCCATGTAACATTCGCGTCTGTTATGCAACAATCTTTGTTCACTGTAACATCAGAGGCGCCGCGGCCGCGTTATGCAAAGACAGAGCGACAGAGTACAGCCCAATTGGGCCGCACCAACCAAGAGCGAGGAACCGAACTATGGCAATGAACTAATATGGAGGGTCAGCGGGCACAGGAGGCGCAGGCNACGCAAGTGAGCAAGCGCTTTTGTTACTTATTATTCGTGCCCCTCGCCGAATCACTTGTTTTCAGCAGCATACCCCCGAGAGGGCTCGAACCTCTAACCTACTGCTTAGAAGGCAGTTGCTCTGTCCTGTTGAGCTACGGGGGTGCAAACTTGCGAGAACATTGTAATACAAGCGTGCCCAGACCCGCAGCCCGCACCATCCAAAGCAAAAACTTCAGTCCACCGGGCGGATGCCTTTATACACACGCACACCCGCAAGCGTGCGCAAGATTGTGCGCTCCTGCCCGGCGCGCCCAACCTTCTCCGCAATCTCCACTGGAGACAGCGGCTGATTTCCATTTGCCAGGAACAGCCGGAAAATTCCATCCACAAGCGAAGCACCTTTCTCCTCGCCGCCCATCAGTTCCGCTGAATTGGTTCGAAACAGAAATTCCATAAAGTTCATGCTGCGCACTTCAGCCGTCTCCGGGTCCACCCAGTCCACCGTCTGCGGTGCATTCTCCTGCCGCAGCTGCTCCAGCTGCGCCTCGGAAAGATACGTGCGCAGGTATACCTCAATCTCGCGCTCCTCGCGCTGCCACCAGTCAAAGTCAATATGAAAGCGCGTGCCCAGCCCGGGCTTGTTCAGCCGCGCCAGCGGCGTGCGTGCTGCCAGCACTGTGTCTTCGTCGCTCATGCGGCTGCCGCCTGTGATTCAAAGCGCCAGTAGGCGTCGCCCACATGTACAAAGCTCGGGCGCTGCACCAGCTCTGCAAAGATGGATTCGGGGGTGGCGCGCCGCGCAATGTTCACCGCACCGTAAAGCGTCTTGGCATGCACCGTGCCCTGCGGAGTCAGCTTCACAAGTTCGCGGAACACGTCCTGCACCAGCTGCTCCAGGCTTGTAGCCTGCTGTTCGTTGCGCGCGCGCAAAATATCCAGCTGCTCCATGCTCTCGGCCAAAATCACCAGTTCATCCATATACTGCACGCCCAGCGAGCGCTTGCTCATCGAGAAGCGCAGCTGGCCCTGGGGCGCGTTTGCACTGCGCAGCCAGTCCGCCACGGGCCGGCGTGTCTCCACTGTTACCACGTACTCGCCCACCTGCTCGCCACGCGCCACGCTCAAGAAGCTGCCCGCCGGCGTCTCATACTGCGCAAAGATTGGGCCCAGCCCCCACACAAAGCGCTCGCGCCGCACCACCCAGCCCGGATGCTGCTTGCCTGTGTGCCCGTCCACCAGCGTGATCTTTACGCGCGGAGAAATGCGCGCCGTGGGAAACACTGCCGCCAGCCGCGGCGTAAGCGGCAGCGTGCCCGCCCGCCGGTGCGGATAAGTTAGTACCAGCCGAACCTGAGTCTCGCCATTGGCCGGATGCGCATGCTCGCTGTACTCATCATCCAGCTCCATGGCCAGCCGGCGCAGCTCCGGCGTCAGCGCCGCACCGCGCACAGTCGGCTGCGCCGGCTGCAACATGCGCGGCGGATGCAGCACCTCATCCGGCTCTAGCCGGTTCAAATACCAAAGCACTTCGCCGGTCGGGCCTACTTCATCAAAGCGGTCATCGCGATGCAGTGCGTGCGCCAGCGAGAACACCATTAGCTTGGAGTTCACACCAGTGGGCAGGTCAATCTGCGGCGCAATTTGCTCCGTCGAAAGCGGTCCGCCGCCAGCCATGTCCAAGGCCGCCTCCGCCAGATTTAGCTGGTGCTGGTCAACCTGCACCAGCAAGTCGCGCGAAAACCATTTGCCGCTGATGCGCAAAAGCTTTCCAGTGCCGTCCAGGGCTGCGTCCAGCCGCTGCTCCAGCCGCGTGGCAAAGGCATCCGCCAAAGCGCCGGGCTCTTGGTTTGCAATGCTGTCGCTGCCGCCATTCATTGTTGTCGGCTTTGAGTTGAGCGGGTGCGATTCAACCTGCGCCGCAAACTCGCGGCGTTTGCCGTCCGCAAAGTCAACCGTGATCACCTGGAAGCTGCCCGCCAGCGGGTTGCTGCCAACCCGCGTCTCCGCCACGCGCCCGATTGCAAAGCGCAACGCCGGAAAACTGAGCGTCTGGCCAACACTAAATGTGCCGCCGGGCAAATAGGGACTTGCATCACCAACCGCAGCCGCGCGCACGCGCGCCTGCTCTTCCGCAATCTGCCGCTCCAAAATCAGCAGCAGCAGTTCGCGGGTGGAAAGCGGGACCTCGCGCTCAATTAATTGATGCGTGATGTGCTCGAGATCGGATGCGGTCGGCGCAAAAGCGCCCACCCATTCATCAAGGGGGGAAGCGGGCAAGTTGGACAATAGAAGGACGGGTACTGCCAGAAAATCATACGCCGCTCACTAGCAGTGCGCAGCCCGGCATGTACACACGGATTATACGTCCGCGCACTCGCTTGTCAATGCATTCCGCCCGGCGCGCGGCGCGCTGCTACACTTGGCGCATGCCAATCTATGAATACTTCTGCCCGGATTGTGCCGTGAAATTTGAGGAGCTGCGCGCAATCAAAGCGGCCGACGGCGTGGCTACGTGCCCGCAGTGTGCTGGTGAACATGCGGCGCGGGTGTTGTCCCTGTTTTTCGCAGCTTCGGGCGGCCCCAAAACTGCTGCCCAACCGGTGAGCATGGGCGGTGCCTGCTGTGGCGGCGGATGCGGCTCCGGTCTCTCGCAAAACTAACCTGCTTAGGGCAGCGCGCACAAGCGCGCCTTGCGCCGGGGCTGCAGCCCGGCACCAACAACTTTCGCTGAAACTTTTTTGCGCAGCAGCGCGGGCGGCCAGCCGCCTAACGGCTTTGCTTGCTGCCGTCCGGCAGTGTTGCGCCGGCTAGCGAGCTCACCGTGCTCAACTGCTCCAGCGCAATGATCGCGCCCTCCAGGCGCGCACAAGCCAAAGACGCGCCCTTGAGCTGTGCGCCCGTCAGGTCCGCGCAGCGCAAATCCGCATATTCAAGGTTTGCGCCCGCGAGATTGGCGCCCTGCAAATAGGCATGTGACAGGCGCGCGCCGGACAAGTTACTGTTATGCAAATCCGCCTGCCGCAGATCTGCGCCTTGCAGGATGGCCTGCTGCAGGTTGCATCCCGCCAGCGCCGCGCGCCGCAAGCGCGCCCAACTCAGCATTGCACGCGGCTCAATTGTTTTGCCCTTGACAATCACTTTCTTGGCCGGCGCAGTGCTTGCTGAATTCATGCCAATATTTTACTGCAAAAACTGAGCCGGTTGCGCGCCATGTGCGCGCCGCAAAAAGTTTGACCAGCTTGGCGGTGCGTGGTATTCTTGCGCCACGCGCCGGCTGCAGTTTGTGATCCGCCGGACCGATTAGATTATAGGAGCTGAATGAAATGAACCGCAGACAACTACTCATGGGCGCAAGCCTCGCATTGTTTTTGGCCAGTTGTGCAGCGCCCGCGCCGGCTGCCGCGCCGGCTGCCGCCAAACCAAATGACCTTGGCGGGCGCGAGATCGTCATCGCTGTGGAAAATGCCTACCCGCCCTTCAACTACAAAGACGAGAAAACCGGCGAAAACATTGGCATGGACTATGACATTGTCAATGATGTCTGCAAGCGCCTGAACTGCAAGACGAAATTTGTCACCACCAGCTGGGATGCCATCGTCGCAGTGATGGAATCCAAGGGCAAGGCGGAGTGGGACATGGCTGCCGACGGCATCACCATCACACCCGAGCGCGCCAAGAATGTTGATTTCAGCGACCCGGTGATTAATGTTGCCCAGCGTCTGCTTGTTCGCAAAGGCGAAACGCGCTTCAAGACCGGTGATGAGTTCAAAGCCAATGCAGAGTTGATATTCGGCGCCCAGCCTGGCACCACCAACTATGTCATTATGGAGAAACTTGTCGGCAAAGATCGCATCCAAGCGTATGACCAGTTTGGCCTGATTGTGCAGGCACTGATGAACAATGACATTGATGCCACGGTAATGGACGATGTGGCCAGCTCCGGCAATATGCAGGCCAATCCGGACAAGCTGGAAACGCTCGCCGAAGTACTGGCCGGCGAAGACCTCGGCTTTGTGTTTCCGCAGGGCAGCGACTTGCGCGCCGCGTTCAACAAGGCTCTGGCTGACCAAAGAGCTGACGGTACTTTTGACAAGATCAAGGAAAAGTGGATTCCAGGTTCAAAATAGCCGGCCACTATTCTTAGACACGCATGCGAAGGGGCGCAGCGGCAAGGGTGTTACATAGTCTGTACCTTGTCCGCTCCGCCCCTTTGCGCTTTCCTGCCGAACCTGTAATGGCACCGCCGCTGCCACAATCCCCGCGGGAGATTAAATGACCAGCGCCCCCGTCTACTCTGCGGTCGGCACCCGACACCGCCGCCCCGGCATCGCACCCGAATTCTCTGACTGGCTTGCGCGCCTGCCGTGGTGGCTGCTGGTGACAATTTTGCTTGGCTTGCTCATTTTGTATTCAATCATGTCGGACGAAAAAACCGGCAACGCGTTTCGCGCAATTGTGCCCGGCATCGTCGTCACTCTGCGCACGGCTATGCTGGGCTATTCAATAGCGCTGGTGATCGGCCTTTTTGCGGGTTTGGGGCGCACTGCGCAAAACCCGGTCATCAGTAACATCACCTCGTTCTATGTGGAGATTGTGCGCGGCATTCCAATTTTGGTCTTGCTGCTCTACGTCGCTTTCGTGGGCGTGCCGCTTATGATGAGCGAGCTGAACCAGTTGGGGAGCTTGACCGGCAATTTATGGCTGAGCAAACTTACCCCGCGCAGCTTCCCTAATGAATGGCGGGTGGTGCTGGCATTGGGCTTCGCCTACGGCGCGTTTGAGGCGGAGAACTTTCGCGCGGGCATCCAGTCCATCGACAAGGGGCAGGTTGAAGCAGCGCGGGCGCTGGGGATGAATTATTTTCAAACCATGCGCCACATCATTTTGCCACAGGCCATCCGGCGCATCCTGCCCACACTTGGCAACGACTTCATCTCCATGCTGAAGGATTCATCGCTGGTGAGTGTGCTGGGCGTTGAAGACATTACCCAGCTGGCGCGCCTGTATGCCAGCAGTACATTTGTATTCTTTCAGTCTTACAGCGTGCTCGCGTTCATGTATCTGACCATGACCATTTTGCTCTCGCGCGGCGTGCGTTGGATGGAATACAAACTGGCACAGGGGCGCACCTAGCCTGCCCTGCGTTATTTTGCACAGCTCTGAAACCAGGCACAGTTTCTTTTATGGCTGCGCTCAATTGCTTGCGCAGTTACCGAACGCTGACCAACCACCGCCCGCGTACCCATGCATGACTGTTGCGGAGTACAATGGGCACGCGCGCGTTTAAGCCGCCAATATGCAAAGACTGCGCCAGTTTATAGATGAGTCCTCTGCTTCATCGCTAGTAATCGCTGCTTTTTTGGGCACGATCACGGTGATGTCACTTTTGGTTGCGCTGGTTGGCGGCGGTCTGCTGGGCTGGTGGATTCTTACAGCCGAAAGTGCTGCCGCGCCGGCAACCGCCGTGCCCAGTGCAGCCGCCACGCGCGTCCCGATTGGGCTGCCCACCATGCAGGCTTTTGTGCAGCAAACCATGGTGGCAATGGACGCAGCAAATTTGATTGCGCTGCCGGCCACTGCAACACCCGCGCCCGTGCAGCCCACCAGTACGGCAGTAGCCGTGGCTGTCACAAGTGTGCCGCCACCCACGCCTGGTGATCCCACCGCCAACATCCTGAGCCTGCTGCTGTCCGATCCGCAATTCAGCACACTCGTGCAGGCTGTCCAAAGTGCAGGAATGGCAGAAACGCTGCGCACCGGCGGACCCTTCACAATATTTGCGCCCACGAATGCAGCTTTTGAACAGCTGCCCGAAGGCACACTGGAGGCGCTGCTGCAGAACCCGGATGCCCTAGCAGAGCTGCTCAGCTACCACCTGGTTCCACAGCGCCTGGAGCAATCTGCTTTTGCAACTACGCCAGCGCTGCGCACAGTGCTCGGCCCGGCGCTGGCACTGCGCGTCACGGGCACCAGCGCCACCGTTAACGGCGCCGCCGTGGCCGCATCCAGCCCGGCAACCGGCAACGGTCTGGTGCACCCGATTGACATGGTGCTGCAAACACCTGACACCGGAACACTGGTGGATTTGCTCGCCGTCGATGCGCGCTTCACCAAGTTCTATAGCTGGCTGGAGCGCGCCGAGTTGATCAGCTTGTTGCAAGGCGAGGGGCCGTTCACTGTGTTTGCACCGGTGAACGAAGGTTTTCTGGCGCTGCCAGCCGGCACAACGGACTTTCTGCTGTTGGACGCCAACACAATGCGCGCCGTGCTGCTCTACCATGTGGTGGGCGGCAAACTGATGCAGGCGGACTTGACCCCGCAACAACTGTTGACGCTGGCCGGACCACAGATAAAGATTACCGGCAGCGCCGGCGCGCCGCTGTACGGGCCGGCCAATGTAACCGGCACGGCTCTGGTTGCTTCGAACGGCGTGGTCCACGGGTTGGACACGGTGCTCCTGCCGCCAGCCCCCTAGCCCGCTCCAGCGCGTTTAGTTCAAGCGCGCAATGCTGCTGCGAATTTGGCAGCAGGCGTTGCGGATGACTTCCGCCTCCGCCGCTTCTGGTGCGCGCCGCAAAAACTGCTCAAGCGCGCGCAAGGCAGCACCCAGCTCGCCCGCCTGAATGTGAATAAGTCCGCGCGTGCGCCAGTGCGAAGCGCGCGCCGGATGCAAAATCTGCAGCTGGTCCACCACCTTCAGTGCCAGGCTCCACTCACGCCGGTTTACATATGCCTGCCGCAGATTATTCAGCATGCGCGCAAGCGTCTCTTCGCTAGAAGATTCATTCAGCCAGGCAGGCTCAAACTCAAGCTTCTGCCGCGCCAGGCTTTGCACCAGTTGCGCGCACTCCGCCGTGCTTATCTCCCCGCCCCCATTGAAGGCATCAACAAAAAGCGGACCCGCAGGCGTTTTGCACGCCGCTACAAAATGACCCGGCATGCCCACGCCGTAAACCGGCAAATGGCAGCGCTGCCCGGTGGCCACATACAGCACCGAAAGCGTGATTGGAAGTCCGCGGCGCTGGTCGATAACCTCGTTCATAAAACTATTGGCCGGGCTGCCGTAGTCCTGTGCGTTGCCGCCAAATCCCTGATCCTGAAAAAGAAAAACCCCGAGCGCCCGCGCCTGCGCAGCCTTGTCCGAATAACAGGCAATGGCTTTTGCAGCGGCGTGCGCAAGGTCATCCAGCTTTCGTTGATAGTGCGCAATGTCCAAATCCGGATAGGCGATGGACCGGGCAAACTCCAGCGCAGCCAGCGGCACATCAATGGATTGCTGGCGCACTGCTGCTTCGAAAGTCATGGTGAAAATAGAGGAGAACTGTTTAACCTGCACTGCTCGCGCAGGGTAACCTCTCGATATTTTACCTACGAAAGCAGGTACCGCCACTATAATCGCGGACGTGCCTGCTGCTGAAATTGATGCTGCTGAATGGGATGCTTTTGCCTCCGCATTTACAGGTGGCGGCACCGGCAATGCGGCGCACCTGCTGCAAACTGCGGCCTGGGCGCAGCTGAAGTGCGCGTTCGGATGGCGCGTGGTGCGCGTGGCGCTGCGCAGCCCAGTCCGCATTGTGGCTGGCGCGCAAATTCTTGTACGGCGGCTGCCGCTTGCTTTGGGCAGCATTGCCTACCTGCCCAAGGGCCCGCTTGTGAACTGGCAGGACGCCGCACAGGTAAAAGCTGTGTTGCAACTCTGCGATGATGCAGCGCGCGCCGAACACGCCATTTTTTTAAAACTTGAGCCGGACTTGCAGGCGGGTGAAGAACCAGCGCAACTGCTGCATGCGCTGGGGTGGCAGGCCAGCCCGCAAGCGCTGCAACCGCGGCGCACGCTGCTGGTGGACACGGCTTGCGAACCAGCAGCGGCGTTGGGGCGCATGAAGTCCAAGACGCGCTACAACATTGGCCTCGCTGAAAAAAAGGCGGTGGTAGTGCGCGCTGCGCCTCTGCTGCATGCTGCCACGGAGCTGGCTGCGTTTTGGCGCCTGCTGCAATCCACTGCGGCACGCGACAACTTTGGAATACACAACGAACGCTACTATCAAACTGCTTACGAAAGCTTTGCGCCAAGCGGGCGCGTTGCGCTGCTGCTGGCCGAGAGCGCGGGTCGCGTGCTGGCGGGCGCAATGATTTTTGCCAGCGGATCGCGCGCTTGGTACTTGTACGGCGCATCGGATGATGCCGAGCGTGCCAGCATGGCGCCATACGCTGTGCAGTGGGCCGCCATGCAGTGGGCGCATGCGCGCGGCTGCAGCGCCTACGATTTGTGGGGTGTGCCGGATGCAGATGAGGCGCAACTAGAAGCCGGCTTCACCACGCGCAGTGACGGGCTCTGGCCGGTGTACCGCTTCAAGCGCGGCTTTGGCGGACGGTTAGAACGCAACTGTGGCGCGTGGGACCATGTGTATGTGCCGTGGGCGCACCGTCTGTATGGCGCCTATCTCCGGCTCGCACAGCGCAACGCGCCGCCCGGCTGAATTGGGCGCAATGCTTTGAGCATTCCCGCACCGCAATACGCGCTGCGCAACGCCGAGTCTGAGGCAGACTGGCATGCTGGCCTGCTGCAACTTGATCCAGCGCCGCCGCTGCTGCAGGCATGGCAATGGGGTGACTTTAAAGCGCGCCACGGCTGGCGACCGCGGCGCCTGCTCTGGACTGAAAACGCGCGCCCGGTGGCGGGTGCGCAAGTACTGCAGCGCAATGCGGGCGCCTTCGGGCTGACTGCTTCCATTCACTACGTGCCGCGCGGGCCGCTGCTGGACTGGGGCCGCGTTGCGCTCGCACAGGCAGTGCTTGCGGACCTGCGCGCGGACGCCAAGCGCGCCAGCGCAATCTTCATCAAAATCGATCCGGCGCTGCTGGTTGCGGATGCGCCCGCAGCCGATGTGCTGCTGCGCAGTGGCTGGAAACAGTCTGCCAGCCAGATTCAGTTTCGCAACACAGTTGTGCTGGACGTGCAGCAACCACTGGAACAGCTGCTGGAAACCTTCAAGCCCAAAACCCGCTACAACATCCGGCTGGCGCAGCGCCACGGTGTGCAAGTGCACCCGGCCGCCACGCACCAGCTGCCAGTACTTTATGAGATGTACAAGCAAACCGCCCAACGCGATGGCTTCCCCATCCGGCCGGCGGCCTACTATCTGGATTTGTGGGCAAGCTTTGCGCAAGCCGGGCTTGCGCAGCCACTGATTGCGGAATACGAAGCGCAGCCGATTGCGGGCGCGGTTGTGTTTGCGTTTGGGCAGCAAGCGGTGTACATGCACGGCATGTCCGGCAGTGCGCAGCGCGCCAAGATGCCAAACTACCTGCTGCAGTGGCATGCGCTGCAATGGGCGCAGGCGCGTGGCTGCACCGCATACGATCTGTGGGGCGCGCCAGACAATTTTGAAACCGCGGACCCGCTCGCAGGTGTCTGGCGCTTTAAGTCCGGCTTCAACGGCCAGCTGGTGCGCACGCTGGGCGCGTGGGACCTGGTGCTCAGGCCGGCAGCTTACGCTTTGTACGAATATGCGCTGCCGCGCCTGCTGCAGTTTTTGCGGGGAAGGCAGCGCAGTACAGCTGCAGAGTAAGCCAACCGCATAGCATCCGGCTGGGCGGACAAATGCAGCGCGTTATGGCGCGGGCTGCACCCGGTAAAGCGTCACCCACGCTTCGCGCTGCGGCCGGTAGTAAGTTTCCACAGCGCTCAAGCTCACACCCAGCTGCTGCGGCAGCGCATCATCGCGCGGATGGTCAAGCAACAACAGGTCATCGCGCTGCATGCCGGGCGGCAGAATGCCAGCCCGCCACTCCTGCAACGGCCGCACCACCGCACTCACCTGCGAGCCGTAGGGCAGGTGCGCCTGCAAACGCTCCCAACTGCCCTGATCCACCGTCACAACTGTGACCGGCACATTGCGCGCCGCAAGGCCGGCGGCCGCAGCCCGCAGCGCATAGCCGCTGGGCCAGCCCGTGATGTACTCCCAGCGATCAGGAAAAGCGCCCAGCGGCAGCTGCTGCGGTGCCACCCAAGTAAGCCACACAAACTGCAGCGCGGGCACAGCCGCGCCGAGGGCAACCAGTGAAAGCAACATCTGCGCCCGGGCGCGCACCGCGCCAAGCAGCTGTTCTGCGCCCGCGCCCGCTAGCAGCGCCAGCAGCGGCAGCATGGGCAGCAAGTAGCGCGACTCGAACATGCCATCAGTTGAGCGCGTAACCACCAGCATCAGGAAGGCAGCCGCAGCAAAGCCACAAAACAGCGCCATGCGCTTCCGGCCTGCCAGCCCAGCCGCCCACAGCAAACTGGCCAGTGCAAACAACGGCATGGTCCAATACACCGCGATGATGCTGGGCAAGCTGCGCACTATCTTGCCGGTCTCGACAATCGTCTCAGCCAGCGTGTGCGGCCCCTTGCGCACTAGCAGGTCAAACCCCATATCCGAATGCACAAGCGTCAGCGCGAACCAAACTGGCAACAGCAAAATAAAAGCAGCCAAATAAACTTTAAGCAGTGCAAGCAACTGGCTGCGCCACGCTGCGGCTGCAGCCACACCAGCGCAATCAAAAATGGAATGGCGGCGAAAACCAAATTGGAAAGCTTGGCGAGCACGGCCGCAGCCAGCAGCCCGCCACAAATTGCAGCCCAAGTACGCGTGCGCTGCCCGGTTAGCGCATGCAAGCTGCTCCAAACCACAAGTATCAGAAGCGCGGGGGAAATGGCATCGGCAACTGCCATGCGCTCAAAAAAATGCGCATGCGGCACAACAATGAAGAGCGCTGCCGCAACACCGGCCGCGCGCACGCCCAACCAGCGCTGCGCCGTGGCCAGCAGCGCTGCGAAGCCACACGCCCCCAGCAGCAGCCCCGCAACCCGCAGCAGCCACAGTCCGCCGGCAAACGGCCAAAGCGCAGCACCCAGCCAGATGCCCAAAAGTTTTCCATCAGAGGCGCCATGAAATGGCTGCAGGCGCCACACTAGCCGCGCCCATTGCAGATGCGCGCCCTCGTCAATAAATGCCGGCAGCTGCAGCAGATTGTGCAGCCGCACCCACCACCACAGCAGCACGGCGGCAAGCCACGGCGCTGCAGGTTTCAGCCGCCGCCCCACTCGCTCAGGATTGCGGCCAGCAGCGCCACCCGCGGTGCAAACTTCTCCACGCGCAGCGCCTCTGTGCGCGTATGTGCGCCATTTCCCAGCGGACCCAAGCCGTCCAGTATGGCGACGCCAAAGGGTGCCACAAGGTTTGCGTCCGAGCCGCCGCCGGTGCTGCCCTCGCGCAGCTCCAGCTGCAGCGCCCGCGCAATGCCGCACGCGCGTTCATACGCAGCGCCAATTGCCGGGCTGCGCGGCATGGGCGGACGCTCCAACCCGCCGCTCACTTCCAGCCGGGCGCCTTTGAGCTGCGGCTGCAATGCATTGACCGCCGCCGTCACGCGCGCGCCTTCAGCCTCCGTCTCAACGCGGAAGTCCACCTCGACCGTGCATTCATCCGGAACCACATTGCTGCGCGTGCCGCCGCGCACAATGCCTGTGCTCACAGTTGTGCCGCGCGGGTAGTCGGTCAGCGCTTGCAGCGCCAGCACTTGATGCGCCATTTCCGCAATTGCGTTCAAGCCGTTGGCATGGTCGGCGCCGGCATGCGCCGCGCGCCCGCGCGCGGTCACTGTGAAGCCGCCAATTCCTTTGCGCGCGGTCTTCAACGCGCCGTCTGGCAGCGCCGGCTCCATGCACAGCACCAGCCCGGCCGCTGCGCCCAAGCTTGCAATCAACGGCCGCGAGCTGCCCGACCCCACCTCTTCATCAGAAGTCAGCAGCAGCGTAACCGGCCACGCCGGCCAGCGCTGCTGTTCGCGCAGCGCCCGCAGTGCAAACAACACTTGCGTCAGGCTGCCCTTCATATCAATGATGCCCGGCCCGTACATCAACCCGTCCGCCATGCGCACCGGATTCTCAGCCAGCATTCCCACCGGATGCACCGTGTCAAAGTGGCACATGATCAAAAAACCGCCCTGCGTGCTGCCATCCGCAGCGGGCCACACCGCCACAATATTGTTGCCCGTCTCCAGCTGCTCATCAACGCGCACCTGCGCCCCCAGCGGCTGCAGGCAGGCGCGCAGCGCAGCGCCCATGCGGTCCAGCGCCGGCTTGTCCATCGACGGAGACTCGATGCTCACAAACGCAGCCAGCTGCGCCAGCATCTCCGGTCGCATATTCTCAAAGTAGCTTATTGGAATGGGTGACATAAAATAATTCTTGGGTGAGACTCACACAGTCAATTCACGCTGCGGCGACTTCCATTTTACCTTTTATGCATCTTCGCCGGCCCGCAAGCGCAAGCCCAGCCCGGCGGCAACCGCCCGCTTGCAAGCTGGCTCGCGCAGCAACTGCTGCGCGTGGTATCCCGCGCTGCATCACACGCAGCTGCCGCTGGCAGCGCAGCCGCATAGGCCGCAGCGTCAGCTGTGCGCCCGACGCCACGCCGCAATCCGCTCCATTGCCTCGCGCATGC
>JGI25911J50253_10000112_pt1 | contig 23062 bp, 21 predicted proteins | sample LauGreSBDMM110SD_3_FD_50253 | JGI IMG/M metagenome (IMG submission 50253) | reverse complement strand
CGCCGACTTCATTACACCGCCGGTAACTCCTACGCCGGCAGCGGCACCTTAGGCGCGCAGCGCAACCTTAGTTGCGGTGCGCGTGTTACGGTTGGTTCGTTGTGGGCTACGGGCGCGTATGCGGGTCAAACAGGCGCGCGTATTCTTCCAGCGCAAAGCGGTCGGTCATGCCGGCGATGTAGTCGCAGACGGCGCGTTCCAAGCCGTGCTGGTTAATTGCGCTACTTAGCTCGCCGGGCAGCTGGTTTGGCGACTTCGTAAATACTTCNAACATCTCGGCGATAAAACGCGCTGCCTTTTCCGCCATGCGTGCCACCCGGTGATGCTGAAAGAGCTCTTCGCGCAAATGTGACTTCAGTTCGGTTTGCATCGCCTGCATGGGTGCGGACCAGTCCACTACGTTTGTGGATAGCTGCTGGATGTGCAGCGGTGAGCTGGCGCCAGAGCGCAGCAGCGCGCCTTCAGTAGTTTCGACCAAGTCTTGGATCTGAACGCCAATCAGCGGCGGATCATGCGGTGGCGGTTGAGGTCCGTCAAATCGCGTCCGTCCCAGCGAATGGCTGCGCGCACTTTTTCCCAGAGTGCCAGACCGCTCAGCGCAGCAGGCTGCAGCAGGCCAGCCCGCAGCCCGTCATCCAGGTCGTGCGCGGTGTAGGCCAGCTCGTCTGCAACATTTGCAATTTGCGCCTCGAGGCTGGCGCGCAGTTCGGGGTTGTATTCGCCGGCGTCTGCCTGATCGTACTCCGTCTCATGTTTGACGAGGCCCTCGCGCATTTCCCAAGTGAGATTGAGGCCGCGAAAATTTTCGTAGCGCTCCTCCAGTGTTGTGACGATGCGCAGTGTTTGGCGGTTGTGATCGAAGTTGCCGTGCGCCGCCATCAGGCGCTGCAGCACACGCTCGCCGGCGTGGCCAAATGGCGGGTGGCCCAAATCATGCGCAAGGCAGATGGCTTCCACCAAATCCTCATTGGCGCCGAGCGAGCGGGCCATGCTGCGCCCCAACTGCGCCACCTCCAGGGTGTGCGTGAGGCGCGTGCGATAGTAGTCGCCTTCGCTGTTTACGAAAACCTGCGTCTTGTATTCAAGGCGGCGAAATGCGGTGGTGTGCAGTACGCGCGCCCGGTCGCGTTGGAAGCAAGTGCGGTCTTGCGCTTCGGGCTCCGGGTGCAGGCGTCCTTGTGACGCGCTGCTGCGAATACCGTACGGTGCCAGCGTAAGGTTTTCNTGGTCCTCCATGNCAGCGCGGTGAATGAGCATGAANGCGGGCTCAGGCGGGNTGCGCCGGTGATGCGGACTTGCGGGATTTGGGGCGCGTGGCTTTGGCGGCGACGGCCGGTGCGCCATTGAGCGAGACGCGCAGCGAGTGAATCTGGTCGCGCAGGCCCGCGGCAGTTTCGAACTCAAGCTGGCGCGCGGCGGTTTTCATGCGGGCTTCAAGTTCAAGGATCAAGGAAATTGTTTCGGCAGTGGTGTGGGGCGCTTGCGGCTCGGCCGTGTACTCCGCCGCAGCTTCCGCCACGGTGCGCACCCGCGTGCTGATGTCATGCACGGATTTGATGATGCTGGCCGGCACAATGCCGTGCAATTCGTTATGCGCCAGCTGCACGGCACGGCGCCGGTTTGTTTCGTCGATGGCCAGGCGCATCGAGTCGGTAATCTTGTCTGCAAACATAAGCACGCGGCCGCGCACATGGCGCGCTGCACGCCCAATGGTTTGGATGAGCGCAGTGCTCGAGCGCAAAAATCCCTCCTTGTCAGCATCCAAGATGGCAACCAGCGAAACTTCCGGAAGGTCCAAACCCTCGCGCAGCAAGTTGATGCCCACCATCACATCATATTTTCCAAGGCGCAGATCGCGCAGCAATTCCACACGCTCCAGTGCAACGATGTCGGAGTGCAGGTAGGTGACCTTGAGCCCAAGCTCGAGCATGTAGCGGCTCAGATCTTCCGACATGCGCTTGGTAAGCGTGGTGACGAGTGTGCGTTCGCCGCGCGCGACGCGCTGCTGCACCTCTTCCACCAGCCGGTCGATCTGGCCTTTGATCGGCAGGATTTCTATTTCCGGGTCAACGAGCCCGGTGGGGCGGATGATTTGCCGGATGACGCGATCGGCAATTGAAAGTTCGTAAGGCGCGGGTGTGGCCGTTGTGTAAATAATTTGGCCAATGCGCGTGCCAAACTCGTCAAAGTTCAGCGGCCGGTTGTCCAGTGCAGAGGGCAGCCGGAAGCCGTAGTCGACGAGCACTTGTTTGCGGGAGCGGTCGCCGCCAAACATGCCGCGTACTTGCGGCAGCGCCATGTGGCTTTCATCCACTACGAGCAGGAAATCTGACGGGAAGTAGTCCAGCAGCGTCCACGGCGGCGAACCGGGCGGGCGCTGGTCGAGCGGGCGCGAGTAGTTTTCAATCCCCGAGCAATAGCCGGCTTCCCGCAGCATTTCCAAGTCATAGCGGGTGCGCTGCTCGATGCGCTGTGCCTCAAGGTGGCGTTCGTTGGCTTTGAAGAATATGAGCTGCTCTTCAAGTTCCGCTTCGATGTCCAGAATCGACTGCTTTAGTTTGTGCTCTTCGGTGATGAAGTGCTTGGCGGGAAAGATGTCCAGTGACTCGTGCAGCTGCAGAACTTCCCCGGTCAGCGGCTGGACCTCCATGATGCGTTCGACCTCATCATCGAAGAAGTCGATGCGGTACGCGTTGTCACTATAGGGCGGCTGCAGCTCGAGCGTGTCGCCTTGCACCCGGAAAGTGCCGTGTCGCAGTTCAAGGTCGTTGCGCTGGTACTGGCTGTCCACCAGGCGGCGCAGCAGCGCATTGCGCCGATGCTCTGTGCCGGCGACCAGGTGCACCACACCGCTGTAGTAGGACTCGGGATTCGCAAGGCCGTAGATGCAGGAAACCGAGGCGACGATGATCACGTCGCGCCGGCTCATGAGCGCAGCGGTCGCTGCCAGCCGCAGGCGCTCAATCTCTTCATTGATGTCTGTTTCCTTTTCAATGTAGAGGTCTTTTTTCGGTACGTAGGCTTCTGGTTGGTAGTAGTCGTAGTAGCTTACAAAGTACTCGACTGCGTTGGCCGGGAAGAAATCGTGGAACTCAGAGTAAAGCTGTGCCGCCAGGGTTTTGTTGTGTGTGAGCACGAGGGTGGGGCGCTGCGTTTGCATCACCACCTGCGCAATGGTGTAAGTTTTGCCGGTGCCGGTTGCGCCCAGCAAAACCTGGTGCCTTAAGCCGCTGTTGACGCCGTTGACCAGCTCCGCAATTGCCTGCGGCTGGTCGCCCATTGGCTGATACGGTGAATGCAGATCAAACTCAGGCATGGCTCGGATTATACCGATGGACTGCAGCGCAGGCTTTGTATACTGTGGAGTTGATGTGCGGATCCCAATGTTGAACGGCATGATTCCACTTTTGGTGTTAGTGGGGCCGACGAGTGTGGGCAAAACGGAGCTTAGTCTGCACTTGGCTGCGCGTTTGGGCGCAGAAATTGTCTCGGCAGACTCGCGCTATTTGTACCGCGGGCTGGATATAGGCACGGCCAAGCCGGGGCGCACAGAGCTGGCGCGCATTCCGCATCATCTGGTGGACGTAACCGCCCCAGACCAGCCATGGTCGTTGGCGGAATACAAACGTGCGGCGGTGGCAGCGATTGCGGACATCTACGCGCGCGGCCGGCTGCCGCTGCTGGTGGGTGGTACCGGACAGTACGTGCGCGCGCTGTTGGAAGGCTGGCAGATCCCGGCAGGTGGCGGGGACATGCAATTGCGGGCACGCCTCACGGCGCAGGCGGAAACTGCCGGAGGGCTGGCCGCGCTGTACGCGCAGCTAACGGAATTGGATGCGGGCGGTGCTGTGCAAATTGATGCGCGCAATCCGCGCCGGGTGGTGCGGGCGCTGGAAGTGTGCTTAACCACCGGCCGGCCTTTCAGTGCGCAGCGCACGCGCTTGGCGCCAGCATACGGCGTCTGCCAAATTGGGCTGACACTGCCGCGCGCTGAGCTGTTCGCGCGCATTGACGCGCGGGTGGACCAGATGCTAAAAGATGGCCTGCTAACTGAGACGCAGCGCCTTGCAGCCCAAGGGTTGGCGTGGGATCTGCCCGCGCTCTCGGCGCTGGGTTACCGCCAGCTGGGTGCACACTTGCGCGGCGAGTGCAGCCTGGCGGAGGCGGTGCTGCGCATCAAGCATGATACGCGGCGCTTTGCCCGGCGCCAGTACGCATGGTTTTCTTTGAGCAACGCGGAGATCACTTGGTTTGATGTGGTGCGCACGCCGCGCGCACAGATTGAGCAGCATGTTGTGGGCGCGCTGCAAAAGGCCGGCTACGAAGTGCCGGCAGGTAGAATCGGCACGTGAATATTGCGCGCCTCATGGCTGTGCTTGCGCTGCTTGCACCGCTGGGACTTGCGCCGCTGCCGGCAGCCGAGGCCAGCAACGGGCAGCCAGCTGACCCGCAGAGCGGTGCTGCCACCACGCTGGACAACCTGTCGGATGAGGACAAAATTGCGCAGCTGTTTCTTGTCACATTCACCGGATCCAGTGTTGATCCAGCGGCTGCAATTTTCCAGGTTCTGCGGCGCTATCACTTGGGCGGNGTGGTTCTNACGCGTGCCAATGACAACTTTGACGATCGCACCGATGTGCGGGCAGCACTNTATGCACTGACGGGCGCACTGCAAGCTGCNAATCAAGATCAAGCGCCATCCGGCGTNATTGCCACCCCAACGCCCAATGCGCTGCAGCCNCTGCCGCAGCCGTTGTTCATTGCGGTTGCACATGGCGGGCTCGGCCTGCGGACAGATGAGCTGCTGAGTGGCCTCACTGCTTTGCCCAGCCCGCTTGCAATTGGCGCAACTTGGAATCCGGACTTCGCGCGCTTGGTGGGTGCAGCGGCCGGGCGCGAGCTGCGCCAGCTGGGGTTCAACATGCTGCTGGGGCCGAACTTGGATGTGGCAGGCAGCCCCAATCCCGCTAATCCGGGCGACCTCGGCGCGGGCGTATTTGGTGGCAATGCATTTTGGGTGGGTGAGTTTGGGCGCGCGTACACACTTGGCGTGCATGCCGGCAGCGGACGGCGGGTGGCGGTGATCGCCGGCACCTTCCCCGGCATTGGCAGTGGCGACCGGGATGCACTATTAGAGGTGCCCGTTGTTACCAAGCCACTCGCCGAACTGCTGGCCACGGACATCCGGCCATTTTCGGCGGTGGCGAGCTTGGAGCGCGATACTGAAGGTGCGGCAGATGGGTTTGTGACTGGCCCGGGTTTGTACGCCGGGTTGCAGGGATCAATTTCGCGGGACACGCGGCCGCTGGCGATTGATGAGACTGCGTTGAAGGAACTGCTGCAGCGTGATGCGTTTCGGCCATGGGTGCAGCTTGGCGGCCTGCTTGTGAGCCTGCCACTGAATCATCCCGGCGTGCGGCGCGACTATCTGGCTGGCCAAAACCTGCTGGCCTCCAATGTGGCGTATACGGCATTGATGGCGGGCAATGACTTGCTGCAGGTGTCAGTGCAGGATGAAGATGCGTTGGCTGCGCTGCCGGCCACGCTGGGCGGGCTTGTGAACCGCTACAAGCAGGGCGGGTTGTTTAGTGAACGTGTGGATCAGGCTGTGACCCGCATCCTAGAACTCAAGCAAGGGTTATACGGAAAGTTTGGCGCGGGCGCAGCCATCACCGCTGCACCGCTTGCGCCCTTGGTGCCGGCGGATGGCGATGTGGCGGCAATTGCGCGCGAAGCGCTCACGCTGCTGGCGCCGGCTCCGGCTGATTTGGTGCAGCGCCTGCCGCAGCCTCCGGCACCGGGTGCCCGCATTGTATTTCTCACGCAGACGCAGCTTGTGCGCCAATGCAGTTTGTGCCGGCCGCAGCGGCTGCCGCCGGTTGATGCATTGCAAATTGCTGTGGAGCGCGCTTACGGCCCAATTGCCAAGGTGCGCAGCCCGAACCTGAGCAGCTTTGATTTTGCGGAGCTGGCTGATTTTCTTTCCGGGGTTGTGCCCACGCCGGTGCTGCAAACAACCGAAACACCGGCGCCGGACTCTGGTGCGGCGACGGCCACCGCCACAGCCGTGCCCACCGCTGCTGCGCCGCGCACGCCGATTGCAGATGCGCTGCGCGACGCGGGCTGGGTGGTTGCGCTGCTGCAGCCGGCGCAACCGGCGGATGGATTGCCAACCAGCTTTCAGCGCTTGCTGGCAACCCGCCCAGACTTGCTGGCCGGCAAAAAGCTGGTGGTGTTTACGCTCGGCGCACCATACTATTTGGATGCTGCAGCACTTTCTCAAATTACCGCATATTACGGTTTGTTCAGCGCAGCGCCGGCCTTTATAGATGTGGCTGCACAAGCGCTGTTTCAAGATTTGAAACCGCGCGTGGGCGGGCCGGTGTCCGTGCCGGCTGCGGCTTACTTTTTGGCGGAGCGCTTGCTGCCCGACCCGGCACAAAAATTTGAACTGGTGGCCGAGCTAGTGTTGCCCGCGGGCGCTGCGCTGACGCCATCACCGGAGCCCACGCAAGCTTCCACGGCTGCGCTTACACCAGTGGTTTTGGCAACGGCGCTTATCTCCGGTGCCACGGCGCTGCCGCCAACGCTTCCGGAAGGCGCGCAGGTGAATCTGAGCACCACGATATTGCTTGACTTCAACGGCAATATTGTTCCGGATGGCACTCAGGTGGATTTTGAGGTGCTATACAAGGATGCTGCCGAGCTGCGCGAAGTGTTTGCTACCGGATATACAATGCGGGGTGTGGCACGCGTGGCTCTCGCACCCAAGCATGTGGGCGGCATTGAGATACGTGCCTTTAGCGGGCGCGCTGTATCGCTGCCGGCGCCGCTACTGGTGAGCAACGTGGCGGGTGAGCCCGCCATCGTGGTGCTGACTTTGACTCCAAGCATTACGCCCAGCGCCTTGCCCGCAGCCACCAACACACCCGTGCCACAGATTGCGCTTGATGCAAACTTGCCGGCCAGCGGTGTGAAAGAGGGGCAGCAGTCTGCGCCGGCTGCCACCGACCCGCGCGACCTTTTGAGCGCGCTATTTATTAACATTGCGGTGGCTGGTTATGGCTGGTACGCAGCGCAGCGCAGCGGCCGCGGCTTAATCCAGCGCTTTCGGCTTGCCTTGGGGGTTACGATTGGGGTGTGGCTGGCATACGACTTGTACGTTTTGCGCGCGCCCGGTGCGGGCCTGCTGCAATCGTTGGGAGCGCTTGCCCCGGTGCTTTGTGCAGCCGGCGGTGGCTTCGCTGCGCTGGTGGTGGACCGCTACAAGCTGCAATTGGCAGCCAGCTGGCAATCCGGCAGCAGCCGGCTGCAGGCGGCGTGGCTGTCCATGCGCACAGGCAGCATCAAGTAGCCAGCGTGGCAATCACCCCAATTCCAATCATGACCAGCGCAGCGATCGACAGGTGCCGTTCCAAGGGGTCCGTAAAGGCCAGCTGCGCCCATTCCCAGGCGTTGGCCGGCACAAACTCGGGTGTGCCTTGCGGCCCCGGGAAAATGCCATCCTGCAACGCGCCCCGGAAGTCGGCGATGGTGGGCGGGCGGTCCTCGGGGTGCAAATGGAGCGCCCAGTGCAAGGCGCGTTCTGTGCGCGTGCTCAGCAGTGGATTGATGTCGCGCACCGGCACCAGGCTGTCTGTTTGCAGGAAGCGAATTTTGGCCTCGGCGGGCGGTGTATTGGTGAGCAGGTGGTAAAGCGTAGCCGCAAGGCCGTAGACATCGGTGCGCCCGTCGGTATGGCCGGTGTCACCGCCGTACTGTTCCAGCGGCGTGTAGTGGATGGTGCCGCGCCCTTGCACCACCGTGATCGTGCCGTCGTTGGGCACCATCAGTTTCACAAGTCCAAAATCTACAAGCTTGATCAAGCCGCCGGGTGTCAGGCGGATGTTGGCGGGCTTGATATCGCGGTGCACGACTGGCGGCTGCTGGGAGTGCAGATACTCAAGCGCATGCAGCAATTGGCGCGCCCAATCCAGCACGAGCAACTCGGGGATCAGTGTGCCGGCAGCGCGTGCGGTTTCAATGCGCTGGCGCAGGTCAACCCCCGCCACATAATCCATCACCAAAACTTCGGTCTCGCCCAGCGAGAAAAAGTCCGAGACTTTGGGCAGCGCAGGGTGATCAAGGCGCGCCAGCACAGACGCCTCTTGATAGAACTGCGCCCGCGCCTGGCGCTGCGCCTCTGGTGTGGCGCGCGGATCGCCGCTGACTTGTTTCAGCGCGCACTGGCGGCCCTCCAAGCGCAGGTCNTCGGCAAGAAAGATGGTGCCCATGCCACCCTTGCCGTGCGCGCCCAGCACACGATAGCGCTGGTTGAGGACGTCGCCGGCAGCTGGAATCATGNTGGCATTATATCGGCGNGCCGGCNGGCGCGGGCTGGAGGGTTATGAAGCCNGGCGGGGTGGCGGCTTTGGTGGTGGCTGGGGGTGCGCTCAAGGGCCNGCGCTTTGACCTGACGGGCGAGACCTTCACGATNGGCCGTGAGCCGCTGTGCGATTTATTTATTGAGGAAGCTACCGTGTCGCGCAAGCACGCCACGCTGCAGCGCATTGACGAGAAATGGTTCATTACTGACACGTCAAAAAACGGCACGCATGTTAATAGCCAGCGCGTGAGCGGGTTGGTGGCGCTTGTTAACGGCGACAAGATTGCGATCGCCACCGCTGCGCAGCTGGAGTTTGTGGGCTCTGGAGACACGATTCCGCTTTCGCTGGAGGAGGGCCAGGCAGTGGGACGCATGCACCTTGATCGCAAAACGCGAGAGGTGCGGCTGCGCGGCCAGCTACTGATCCTGTCTGCATCCCAGTATGTGCTGCTGGAATTGTTCTACTTGAGCAGCGGAGAGATCAGAACCCGCGACCAAGTTTCACGCGCGGTCTGGCCGGATGATGACCCGGCCGGAATTACGGAGCAGATGATCGATGCGCTTGTGAAGCGTTTGCGCGACAAGATGGTGTTACTAGATGCCGACCACGATTACATCTTGACCGTGCGCGGACAGGGTTTTCGATTTTCCAACCCGCAGTTTTAGTGGCGTAGTGGCAAGTTGGCGCGTGCCGCGCCGCGCTAGCGCCACTTTGCCAGTGATAGCTCACGCTGTGCGAGGCCGTGGTACTCCTTTAGCTTGGCGCTCATATCGGCGTGGCCGCGTGCGTCAAGGTCATCCCCAAGCTCAACCATGGATTGCAGCAGCTCGGCGGTGAGTTCAGCAGCCCGATTGCGCAGCATTTCGGCGGCGGCTTCTGCTGACTCCAATTGCAGCAGGTCGTTGATGAAGCGCATTTCCGGCGGGGTGCTGGCATCCAGCTCAGCCATGATGGTGGCGCGCAATTGTTCGAGGCGCGCAATCGCATCCTTGTGCCCCGCCTTTTGGGCAGCCTCAATGTTCTGGTTCAGCACTGCGAGGGTGAGGTCGCTGATCTCAGGCAGTGCCTCGCGCACAGCAGCTGCTTCATCCGGAGCCTGCAGCAGCGCCTGCAGTAGCTGCGCCGCGGCTGCGCCCTCTGCCTTTGCCGCTGCATCCCGCCGCGCAACTGCGTCCAGCAACACCTGGCGCGCGCTTTCCAGTAAGTTTGCGCTGCTCGCCTTTGGCTGCATCAATGTGCTTGGTGAGACCAACAAAGAATTCGTAGTCCACCAGCTGGCGCACCAGCGTCACCACTGCCCGCAGGCGCAGTTCATCCGGGTTGGCGCACACCACCTGCAAAAGCGCATCGCGGGTGAGGTTGCTGCCCAGTGCTTGCAGCTCCTCTGCCACTTCCTGCAGCACCTGAGACTGGCGGCTGCTACTGCGGCCGATGGTTGAGTGCAGCGCTATCTGTTCGCTAAGGGCTGCAATGCGCCGGGCGGTATCCTGCTCGGCTTCGCCATTGCCGGTTGCGCGTTGGAGCAGTGCCCCCAAGATTTGCACAAAGGTCAGGTCAATTTCCGCATCGCGCTGCTGGATCAGGGTGGGCAGATTGGTNGCGTCNGCNTTCATCAAGTCTTGCANCAGCTGCAGCTTGGCACGCTGCGTGTCCAGCATTTCGGGCGTGATCCCGTCAGCNTCCAGGATTCGGTTNATCAGGTTTTGCATCGAAAGCATTTCTTGCGGACGCAGCAGATAGCCTTTGCGCTGGTCTGCCGGTGTGCGGTTTACAACCTGGCGCGTGAGGCTGCCCAGCAGATTTTCCTTTTCCTGCAGCCGCATGTTGAGTTCCATCGGCACAAAAGTAAGCAGCAGCTCCTTTGCAGGGTCGTGATACACAAGCGGTGTGCCCAGCATGGAGGTTTGCCCGCACAGCGGACATGCCAGCAGGTTCAGCTGGCCCTTGAGCAGGCGCTGCTTTGCACCCGGATCAGCGCCGGCATCCACCAGCTGCTCAAGGTGCACGGCCACGGGCTGCCGGCACTGGGGACAGGCCACTGAGGTGTTCGGTGCGGTGCTTGCCATATTGCTGTTCGCCTAATCTCCGCGCGGCAGGCTGAACAGGAAAGCTGCGCCGGTGCCGACTTGCGACTCCACCCAAATGCGCCCGGCGTGCGCCTCCACAATTGCCCGCGCAAGATACAAGCCCAAGCCCGCGCCAGAGGCGCGCTCGGTGGCCAGCGTGGTAGCGCGATAGAAGCGGTCAAACACGCGCTGCACTTCCTCCGGCGGCAGGCCGGGCCCCTCGTCGCTTACGCTCACCACAATTTCCTGCGGCTGTGCGCGCCCCGCAATTGTGATGGCGCCGCCCGCCGGCGAATACTTGATGGCATTGGAGATGAGGTTGCTGAGGACTTGGCCGAGGCGTTCTTCATCGCCTTTGACTACCGGAAAGTCGTGTGGAAAGCGCGTGCTGATGCGGTGAATTGTAGTTTGCGTTTGGAAGCGGGCCGCGAGGCGCGCGGCTATTTCTGAAAGCTGGCACTCTTCGCGTTGCAGGCGCAGGCCGCCCGCTTGCAGGCGCGATGCATCGAGCAGATTTTCAATCAGGCCGGTAAGGCGGTCGGCTTCTTCTTCAATGACCGCCAAACTTTGCTGCACCACCGCTGGCTCCCAGTTTGCATCCTCGCGGCGCAGCGTGCCCGCATAACCTTTGATCAGCGAGACGGGTGTTTTCAGCTCATGGCTGATGACGGAGATAAATGTGCTCTTCAGCTGCTCGGCTTCGCGAAAGCGCGTGATGTCGCGCACGCTGGCGATGAGGTTCACAAGGTGCGCCTCACGATCGTAGAGCGCAGCGTAAGTGACGCCGACTGCCAGCGGAGTGTCATCCTTGCGCACCAGTTCGCCTTCCACATAGATGGGCGCAGACTCGGGCCGCGGCCACCCGCCAGCTTCTGCATCCGCAAGGTTCAGGCCGCGTGTGCGCTGCGCCCAGCGAAACAAGTCATCATAGTTGCGCCCAATCGCATCGGCTGCGGTGATGTTGGTGAGCCGTGCCAGCGCCCGGTTCCAGCGCTCCACCTTGTGCCCCACGCCCATGATGCAGAAGCCGTCGGCAGCGTTCTCCAAGATGGCATCCAGCTGGCGGCGTTCCTGGTTGACGGCTTCGAACAAGCGCGCATTGGTCACCGCAACCGCAGCCTGGTTTGCGAACACATCCAGCAGCCCCTGCTCGTTGGGGCCGAAGGGAGCAGCGGTTGCGCGGAAAACCAGCAGCAGGCCAATCAGTTCGCCGCGCGACTCAAGCGGCAGGCCAAACGCGCCCTCCAATGAAACCAGCCCGCGGCTGCGCGCCACATACAAGCGGCGGTTTAATTCGCTGATGAGATGCGGCGCGGCGTGCTTGACATCGCCGGTGGGAATATCCTTCAGGATGCTGGCAAAGTGGCGCAGATATTCCGGCGCCACGCGGTACTGCGCATAAATATTAAAGCGCACATGCGACTGGGTTTCCGTGGTGGCATCAGTTTCACGCAGCGCAATCAAGCCGGCACGCCCGTTGAGCATGTTCGTGGAGGCCTCAAGGATGCGCGTGAGCACCGTGCCCAAGTCCAGTTCCTGGTTGAGCCCGCGCACAATGTCGAGCAGATGGTCGCGCTGCTGAATGCGGTAGTCCGTGAGCATGTTCGGGGAGGGTAGCGGCGGCAGCGGCCGCGCAGGTTATGGAAAGATGTCGTTGAGGACGGGTAGGTAGCGGCAGTTGCAGCCGCCGGCGCGCGAGCAGGCTTCCAGCGGAATGTCCGGCGCTTCGGCCTTGGCGTATGAGCCCTGCACGGCGCATGCGGCCGGGCATGCATCATCGCTGATGCCAATCACAATACCGGTGACGCGCGGGTTGGCGCGCAGGCGCTGCAGCGCAGCGCGCAGCTCCGGTTCGCGCGCGGTGGGAAGAACAGAAGTGGGGCGGTTGCTGGATGACAAGGGGTTACCTCTTGGATACAATGATTTTATGACGGGGCTGGCGCGCCGTCAAACGCAAGTTGGCATCTGCGGCAGCAGCTTGAAGAACTGCTGCCCTTTACGCGCACTGCAGCCATACTGAACGCTGTGTTAATGGCTTGTTTGCGGGATGTTCAGATTGCGGCGCCGCAATTTGTGGCACATTGGACGCGTAGGGGAGGAGAATTGCAATGCGCATTCCATCAAACGTAATCTCGAAACCGGCCGCGTTTCTAACAGCAGTAGTATTGCTGCTGGGAGTATTGCTGGCCGCAAATATCCTGCTGGCTGTAGTTTTGCGCTAGCGCGGCTGCGCTGCGGGCCGGGGCAGCACTGCCCGGAGTCATCCGCACAGCAGCACTGGGTGGGAGCGCGCCTGCAGCACGGCGTCGAGGCTGCCACCAAAAGCAATCTCGCGCAGCGGATTGGTGCTGTACCCGCCCATCACAATCAAATCACAATTTTTGTCCGCAGCTGTTTGCAGAATTGCTGCGGCAACCGCGCGCTGCTTCACTGAAATATATTCTGCCGGAGTCCAGTGCGCTTCCAGATACGCACGCGCTTCGGGCAGCGCATCGGGCGCTCCGGCGCTGCAGTGCAGCACCACCAGTGCGGCATCCCAGGCGCCAGCCATATAAGCAGCCACATACAACGCTTCGCGCGCCTTGGGGCTGCCATCAAAGGCCAGCAGTACGCGCTGCAAGCGGACGGGAACGGCGGGTGTGGCCAGCACTGGGCGCGGGCACGCCTGAATGATTGCGCGCAGGCCGGATGCCAGCCGGCTGCCAATATCATCCGCGGGTGGATGCGCCACATGCAGCACCAGCAGGTCCGCCCAAATGGCACGCGCCAGCAGCGCATTGCGCACCGGGCCGGTTTCAATTGCCAGCTGGCCGTTGATGCCGGCCGCTGTGCAGCGGCTGGCGAAGCTGCTGCGCAATGCCGGGGAGTAAGCTGGCTGCGCCTCATCACTTATGTGCAGTCCGCGCAACTCTGCCGATTCGAGCCTGGCAAGCAGCAGCGCTGTGTCAAGCGCGGGCCAGGCTTGCGCGTTGCCAGACACTCCCACCAGTATTTTGGAGAAGAGCTGCAGCGTGTCGCGCTTGCTAACCGCGCCCTTGCGCCACTGCCCAATCCGGGTTGCGCTGCGCAAGCTGGCCGGCACAATCAGGTTCGAAGCTGCGTTCCATATGCGCGTCAGCACCTGTGCGCTGCGCACCCCAAACTTGCCCGCCAGGTCAGCCGCAACCTCTTGCGTATCCATGCTCCACTCCAGCGCAGCCTCAAGCGTAGCGCGATGTTCTGCCAGCCATACATATAAATCTGTTTCTGTGCGGTCCGGCAGCGACTGCAGCAGGCTTTGGCTGCGGATAACCTCCACAACCGGCCGGTAAACAGTGTCGTACCAGCTGGCTACTGCGTCCTCCAGGCTCACCGCTGCTTGCGAGTCCATGCCCAAAAAGTAACGGTGCACATCAATGTGCTCGTCTAGAACGCGGTATTGGCCCGGTACTGTCATTAGCAGATTAGCGCCGGGGCGCAGGTGGTCGAGGCTGGTGCGCTCCAAAAATTCCACATAGCGCGCCTTGCAGATCAAGTCGTCCGGGTTGTCATTGGCGCTGAACGGAACGCGTGTGGGAATGTCCAGCACGTAAGCCTGAATCGACTTGGCGCCCAGTTCGCGTGCGACGGAGATGCGATGGTTACCGTCCAAAACAAAATACGCGTCGCCAATGCGGTAAAGCTCCACTGGCGGCAGCCCCATGCTCTCGGACGCAGCCCGCACGCCGGCCCAGCGCGTTTGATCGGAATCATGCAGTGGCAAAAAGCTGCGCGTGAAATCTGTATAGCGGCCCACGCTGCCAACAATCGCATCCAGCGCCACTTCTTGCAGGCCGCGCGGCGTGGAATGCGCCAGCCTCAATTGCTGGCGAACATCTTCAAAAGAAAGCAGGCCGGCCGGCCGGCCGCGCAGGCGCGCCAGAGTTTGTTCCAGCGCAGCTTTAGTGCGCGCACTGCGAAAGTCTTGCGCTGCGCGCAATCGATANTGATCTTCCATCAGCTTCTNATTGGGAGGTGTGAGTATAATCCACGCCAATTCCCGCTTGTTTTGTTGGATTGGAGATAAATAGAACGATGCCCACAACCNNGGATTTGCGCGTGCTGATTGCCGATGATATTGCCGCGGCGGGCATCGAGCGCCTGCGCNCTGTGGCGCACGTGGACGTTGAAGCGGAAATCACGGCTGCGCAATTGCTGGCGCGCATCAGCAACTACCATGCGCTGGTGGTGCGCAGCCGCACGAAAGTTGATGCTGCACTGCTGGCGGCTGCAGCGCATTGCGCGTGGTGGGGCGTGCGGGTGTGGGCGTTGACAATGTGGATGTGGCCGCCGCGGTGGCGCGTGATGTGATCGTGGTTAACTCGCCGCTGGCAGCCACCACCGCCGTAGCAGAGCTGACGCTGGCATTGATGCTGGCCCTGGCGCGGCAGGTTGCGTTTGCAGATGCGGCGATGAAGCAGGGCGAGTGGCCCAAAAAGAAACTGCAAGGCGCAGAGCTGGAAGGCAAGACACTCGGCCTGATTGGCTTCGGCCGCATCGGGCGCGAGGTGGCGCGGCGCGCACAAGCGTTTGGCATGCGCATTGTTGCATATGAGGTTATCCCGATTGATCCGGCATCTGTTGCGCATCTGGCCAGTTTGCTGGAGCTGCCGCAGGTGCTGGCTGCGGCAGACTACATCTCACTGCATGTGCCGGTGACGAGTGCAACGCGCAACATTATTGATGCGGCGGCGCTGGCAGCGTGCAAGCCGGGTGTGCGCATTGTGTGCACTGCGCGCGGCGGATTGATAGACGAGGCGGCTTTGCTGTCCGCGCTGCAAAGCGGCCGGGTGGCGGCTGCCGGGCTGGATGTCTTTGCTAGCGAGCCGCCCGGTGCAAGCGAGCTGGTGCGCCACCCGCAAGTAATTGCAACCCCCCATGTGGGAGCGCAGACCGCGGAAGCGCAGGAGCGCGCTGGTGTGGATATTGGCGATGAAGTGGCTGCGGCATTGACCGGCAAGCCCCTGCGCTGGCGCGTAGTGCCGGATGCGGCCGGCTAGNCCGCAAAANCTGNTGCCNGCTAAATNNGCTGGCCGGGGGCGGAGCCCACAGTGCGCGCTGCATCCGGNCGCAGGCGGTTACGCAGCAGGCGGTAGGCGCACAGCACATTTACCGCCGCATAGATGGCGCTGTTCACTANTGCCGGAGTTTGCGCCGCATAATGCTTGCGNTGGAAAATTTTCATTGCGTCATGAAAGGCGTGGATCATGCGGGTGCTGTCTTTGCGCGTTGATGTGCCTTTGTGGTGGCGGACCACCACGCGCGGGTAATACATCACGGCATACCCGGCGCGCTGTATGCGCAGATTGAGATCCAGGTCCTCGCCGTACATAAAAAAATCCTCGTCCATCAAGCCAACTTTTGCGAGCGTGCTGCCGCGCAGCAGCTGGCAGGCACCGACGGTGGAGTCCACAGCCGCGGTTTCGTCCACGGGTAAAAACGTCATGTTGTAGCGTGCAAAGCGTGCGCTGTTGGGGAAGATACGGCTTAAGCCGAGCAGATGGTAAAGCGCGGTGGCGGGCGTGGGGGCGCCGCGCCGGCACGCCTTGTCCAAGCTGCCATCGGCCAGCACCAGCTTGGGACCCACCACGCCAACATTTGGATTGGCGTCCAAGTATGCCAGCATCAATCGCAAGCCAGCGGCAGGCAGCTCTGTGTCCGGGTTGAGCAGCATTGCGTGGCGAAATTGTTGCGCGCCCGGGAAGCCGGCTGCGCGCAAACCAAGATTGTTGCCGTAGGAATAGCCGCCGTTGTGCGCGCTCTCAATGACTTGGCACCATGGAAATTCGGTTTGCACAAACTGCGGGGTGCCATCATCGCCGGCGTTGTCCACCACCCACACCGCAGCATCAATGCCAGCCATGGCAGCGCCCACGCTGCGCAGACAGGCGCCCAGATACTCGCGCGAGTTGTGGCAAAGAATAATGATTGCGAGTGCGCGCACGGTTTAGCTGACGAGTATGTGCCAATAGCTGGCAGTGCGCCGCGCAAGCGTGGCGCCGTCAATGCGCTGCCGCATGCGCGCATACAGGCTGCGTGCCAGCCAATACGAGAGCCCGGCCACGGTTATCAGCTTCAACAGAAGATACCAGCCGGCCCCATAGTGCTTGCGAAAGAAGCGCGCCTGGCTGCGGGCAAACAGCACAGCGCTGCGTTCCGGCTGCCGGCTGGTGGCATGCGCGCCAATATGCGTTATGACGGCATCTGGCGTATACCAGAGCTGCCAGCCTGCGCGCTGTGCACGCCGGCACCAGTCGGTTTCCTCAAAGTAGAGCGCGAAGCCTTCATCCAATCCGCCGGTCTGCTCCCAAGCAGCGCGGCGTACCAGCACCGCAGCACCAAGAATGTGATCCACTTCGCGCTCGTGTTCATAAGCAGCTGCCGGATAGCGCCCGTTCGCAGTTGAGTTCAACGGCACAAGTTTCTCAAAGAAGCCAAAGAACGCCTGCGCAATACTTGGAAAGCGAAAGGTGGAGTGCTGCAGGCTGCCGTCCGCAAAAACCAAGCGCGGTGCCAGCATGCCCAATCCCGGTCGGCGGCCAGCCGCATCCAGCATGGCTTGCAGCGCGCCGTTGTGTGCCTCAGTGTCGGGGTTGAGCATCAACAGCCATGGAGCGCGTGCGGCGGCAAAACCAAGGTTGTTGCCGGCAGCGTAGCCCGAATTGCCGCCGGCATTAATCACCTGCGTCTGTGCAAACTGCTGCCGCACCAAGTCCGCGGTGCCGTCGCTTGAGGCGTTGTCCACGACGATGATCTCGAGTGCAAGTTCCGAATCACTGCGGTACAGGCTGCGCAGACAGGCAGCAATCACGCCCGCACTGTTGTGGGTGACGATGATGATGGAGAGTTGCGGGGCGGGCGCCGCAGCTGGCGGCTGCACTGGGCTGGGCATGTTGGGTGGGCCGGAGCCGGCGGGCTGCGCTGCCGCATCGTCCGCTGCTATCATTTCTTCGGCGTGTGCATTTTACACTGCCACATTGCCCACCCTGTGCTGCGCCTAAATCGTTCCAGTCAGTTTGTGCCATTGTTGCTGCCGTTTGTGGCAGTGCTGGTGTTTGCCAATGGCCTCAGTGCCCAGCTGCTGCGCTTTTGGGATGACAACCGCTATGTGACTGAGAACCCGTACCTGCTCAGCCTGAACTTTGCCAACCTGTGGGCAATGCTTACGCGTTTTTATTTTGCCAACTATGCACCGGTCGTGCTGCTTAGTTTTGCTTTGGACTATCGCGTGTGGGGCTTGCAGCCGTTTGGCTATCACCTCACCAGCCTGCTGCTACATGCGCTGAATGTGGTGCTGGCTTACGCCGTGGCGCGGCGGCTGTTGGGCAGTCGCAGTGGCGCATTGGTGGCCGCGCTTGTGTTCGCCCTGCATCCGCTGCAAGTAGAGGCGGTGGTGTGGGTGGCCGGGCGCAAAACCCTGCTTTGCAGCAGCTTTGCACTGCTAGCGCTGCTGTGTTACATGCGCAGTGGTGCAGCCAGCGTGACCAGCAGTGGCCGCAACTCAAGCCAGCTGCTCGGCAGCAGCTGGCTGCTGCTGGCGCTGGCGCTGCTCTGCAAAGCATCAGTGGTTGGCATGCCCGCAATTTTTGCCATGTACGACCGCTTGTGGCTGCGCCATAGTTGGAAGCGCATCTTGCAGCGCAATCTGGTGCCGCTGCTGCTGGGTGGCAGCATTGCAGCGCTCACATTGGTTGCGCATTCCGAGGCCGGTGGCATCAAGGCGCTGCGCGGCGGCAGTGTGTTCGTCATGGCGCAGATTATGCTGCTCGTGGCCTGGGATTATGTTGGTTCGTTCATTTTGCCACTCAACCTTAACAACTTATACCTGTATGACCTGGCTGTGCTCAAGGGCAATTGGCGGGTGTGGCTGGGCTTGCTGCCGGTGGTGGGAGTGCTGCTGGCGGCGTTCGGTGCCTACCGCGGCCGGCGCCTGTTGCGATTTGGCGGCGTGTGGCTGCTGGTGCTGATGCTGCCGGTTGCCAACCTGTTGCCGCTCAGCCCGCACCGGGCGGACCGCCACGTGTACCTGGCGCTGCTGGCAGTGGGTCTATGGTTGGGCGCGTGGGCTGCGCGCCGCGGGCAGCTTTCCATGTGGCGGCTGGTACTGGCCGGCATGGGCGGCAGTTTGGTTATTTTTTGGATGGTGACTGCCAGTGTGCGCAGCCGCGTTTGGCAGAACGACGTTATTCTGTGGCGTGATCATCTGGTTCAATATCCAAACTCGGTAACCGGCAATATTAATCTGGCGGGCGAGTACATTGCGCTGAACAGGGATGATCTGGCGGCGCCGCTTTACAAGCGGCTTTTGAAATTGGATCCTGCAGATATGCGCCCGCCTTTTTTTTTGGCGCAGATAGCGGCCCGGCGCGGAGACGTGGGCGCCGAGATTGGATACTACCGCCGCGCTGTTAGTGTCAGCGCAAGCAATGCGGAGCTGCGCAACAATCTTGGTTACGCATTGCTGTCGGCCGGCCGGCCGCAAGAGGCGTTGCTGGAATTTGTCGCAGCAATTTCATTCAAACCCGGTTACGGGCGTGCCATCCTGAACAAAGGCACAGCAGAGCTGGTGCTTGGCCAGTTTGTGCTTGCGCGCGACTCATTCCGGGCAGTGCAGCAGCTCGACGCCGACGCACCAGACGCCGCAAGCGGATTGTGTGAGGCACTTGCCCAGCTGGGAGATCTGGCCAATGCACTGGTGCAATGCGAAGCGGCCGTCAAGCGCGCGCCAGAAAACGGATTATATTTGGCGCGCACCGCAAACGTGCTGCTAATGCAAGGCAACGCTGTGGCTGCGCTGCAGATTGCACAACGCGCAATTGCGGCCGAGCCGCAGGCAGCTGCCGGCTACCGCATTCAAGGCGATGCGTACCGTTTGCTCGACGAGCCGGTCTGGGCTGCGGGCTTTTATCGCGAAGCACTGCGCCGTGACCCAAATAACTTGCAAGCGCTGCAGGGTTTGCGGCTGCTTGGAAAGTAAGCAGCGCGCCGCCAGATTTTGCGATGACCGAACCGGCTGCATCATTTTGGCTTGACCGCGCTGGCAGCTGGCAGCCGCCAGACCCGGGCGTGCTGCCGGCCCGTGCGGATGTGGTGGTGATTGGCGGCGGAATGACCGGCCTGCGTGCAGCGCAGCGCGCAGCGGTCCTGGGTGCGCATGTGGTGCTGCTGGAGCAGCGCGCACTTGTGGGTGGTGCCACCGGCCGCAATGGCGGGCACGTCGTTGCGGGTCCGGCTGACTCCACGGCTGAAACAGTGCGCCTGCTTGGAATGGCTGCTGCGCGCGAAATCTGGGACTTCACATTGCACACGGTAAACGCAATGCGCGAATTTGTTGCGGCGGAGGGCGTGGAGTGTGATTTAAGGTTCGCGGGCACCGCGCGTTTGGCATTTGTGGAAAAGGAGCTTGCCGACTTTGAGGCAGACGCTGCGCTGCTGCAAACACTGGGCATTGCTGCGCAGCCATGGTCGCGCGCTGAGTGCGCCACACGCACGCACAGCGATGCGTTCATCGGCGGTCTCTTCTATCCGCATGGCGGGCAGCTGTGGCCGGCCAAGCTGGCGCGGGCCGTGGCTGCGGCAGCAGCGCGCGCGGGAGCGCGCTTGCACAGCGGCGTGCAAGTGCACGCCGTCACGGCGGATGGTGCAATGCTGCAAGTGCAAACATCGGCCGGTGCGCTGCAGGCGCGCGCGGTAATCCACGCCAGCAACGGCTGGGCGCGGCGCTTGCTGCCCGAGCTGCACAATGTGCTGGTGCCCGTGATCGGGCAAGTGCTGGCCACGGCGCCGGCNGCGCACATGTGGGACTTTGGACTGGTGGCCAACGATGGCTATGAGTATTGGCGCCAGCTGCCGGACGGGCGCATTGTGCTGGGTGGCATGCGCTGGCGCAGTGCCACCATGGGCCGCGNCTGCGATGANGACACGCAGTTGGACGCGGAGACCAGCGCNGCGCTGCGTGCATTTTTGCCGGCGCATTTTGCGGCNCTGGCTGCGCTGGCGGTGGAGTATGAGTGGAGCGGCGTGATGTGCTACACACCGGACGCGCAGCCGCTGGTGGGTGCGCTGCCGGGGCGGCCCGGCGAATACATTGCGGCGGGCTACACCGGGCATGGCATGCCGCTCGCATTTATGGCTGGCTGCTGCGTGGCGGAGCTGGCGCTCGGCGCGCCGCCCACAATTACGGCGAACGCCTTCTCTCCCAAGCGCTTTGATAGCACTACTCTATAATGCCAGATATGCACAACCTAATTGCCAAAGCCAAAGCATTGCAACCGCGCCTGGTGGAACTGCGGCGCACAATTCACCGCAGGCCGGAGCTGGGTTTTGAAGTGCACGAGACTGCGGCGCTGGTGGCGCGCACTTTGCGCGAGCTGGGCATTGAAGCCCAGACGGGTGTTGGCAAGACCGGCATTGTGGGCCACCTGGGCGATGGCGCCGGCCCGGTGGTGGCGCTGCGCGCGGACATGGATGCGTTGCCGATTCATGAGTTGAATGCGGTGGATTACGCTTCCACGGTTGCGGGCCAGATGCATGCGTGCGGCCACGATGCGCACACTACGATGCTGCTGGGAGCGGCGATGCTGCTCGCCGGCGAAAAGCTCAGCGGGCAGGCGCGCTTTATTTTTCAGCCGTGCGAGGAAACCTCGGATGATGAGGGGATCAGCGGGGCGCCGCGCATGGTTGCCGATGGCGCGCTGTCCGGGGTGAACTCTGTGATCGCGCTGCATGTGGATGGCACGCTGGAGACCGGCCAGATTGGCATCGAGTCCGGCATGGTGCTCGCTGCCGTCGACTCGTTCAATGCGGTTGTGCGCGGGCGTGGCGGCCATGGTGCGCACCCTGACACCGCCAACGATCCGATCTGGCTGGCAACCCAAGTATTGAACGCGTTGTACGCAGTGCCTTCGCGGCGCATTGATCCGCTGCAGCCTTGCGTGCTCTCGCTGGGTGTTATCCGCGGCGGGCACGCATCCAATATTATTCCGGCTGAGGTTTATTTGGAAGGAACGCTGCGCAGCATGGATCCGGGAGTGCGCGAACAGCTGCTGCTGGAAGTGGAGCGCTGCCTGCAAGTGGCGCGTGCGCTTGGCGGAGACTTTACCTTGAAGATCGAGCGCGGCTATCCGCCGCTGCACAATCATGCGGGCGTGGCAGATGAAATTCGCGCCAGCGCCTACGACCTGCTGGGCACTGCCGGCTTGGGTGCGGCGCAGCCTTCAATGGGTGCCGAGGACTTTGCCTACATGACGCAGCAGTGCGACGGCGCCATGTTCCGTTTGGGTGTGAAGCCGCCCGGTGCAGCGGCGCGCCACCTGCATACCGCAGACTTCAACCTGGATGAAGATGCGCTGCCGCTGGGCGCCGCCATGCTGGCCGCCACCGCCATGCGCTTGATGGCGCGCGGCGTCAAGTAAGTTCGCCAGCGCGTTCGCCGCATGCAAACTCGCATCCTCGGGCGCAGCGGGCACGCCAGCAGTGTGGCAATTTTTGGCGCCTACGCCATCGGCGAGCTGGCGCAGGCGGATGCGGACTCCGTAATTGAGCAGGTGCTGGCTGCGGGCGTAAACCACGTGGATGTTGCGCCGTCTTACGCGCAAGCGGAGCAGCGCCTGGGAGACTGGCTGCGGCGCAACCCCGCGCACAAGTTTTTTATTGGCTGCAAGACGCAGCTGCGCTCACAGGCTGAAGCAGCGGCTGAGCTGCGCCAGTCGCTGCGCCACCTGCACCGCGAGAGTTTCGATCTTTTTCAACTGCACGCCATTACAAACATTGCAGAGCTGGATCAGGTGACGGCGCACGGCGGGGCGCTGGATGCGATTGTGGCGGCGCGCGCTGCGGGTGTTGTGCGCCACGTGGGCATCACCGGCCATGGCGTGGAGGCGCCGCGCGTGTTCCTAGAGGCGCTGCGGCGCTATGACTTTGATACGGTGATGTTCCCGCTCAACTTTGTGCAGTGGGCGCTGCCGGAATACCGCGCAGCGGCAGAAGAACTGCTGCTGGCATGTGCGGCTGCGAATGTGGGCGTAATGATCATCAAGTCCGTGGCGCGCGCGCCGTGGGGCGGACGGCCGCCCACGCACAATACTTGGTACGAACCATTTGGGAGCGCAGAGATTGTGCAGCGTGCCGTGGATTTTGTGCTTTCGCAAAATGTGACCGGTCTTTGCACGCCCGGGCGACGCGGGCTTATTGCCGTTGGTGCTGCGCGCCTGTGCGCAGCATGCGCCGCTTAGTGCGGTTTCAGCGGAAGCTTTGGTGCAAACAGCCACTGCGCACCAGCCGCTTTTTGCGTGACGGGTGGCGCCCGCAGGCGCAAAAAAATTAACCGAGCGTGTTAATTACAAAGTTGAGCAGCTGCCAATACGCGCGCCGGAGCACCGCCGGCCAGCGGGTGGCGGGCAGCGCCGGTGGAAATGCTCCCGCAACGGAGTCATCAAAGCGCGGGGACCAACTGCTGGCATCCCAAAGCACATCCGCGCCGTACAGCCCCAGCTCCACCACCAGTTTGTCCGGCGCGCTGCCGTTTGCGGCATAAGTATTGCCGTGCGCATGCAGGCGCTCGGGCTTGGGATCGATGTCCACATTCTCAAAAAATGGTGCGGTACTGAACAC
>JGI25911J50253_10000101_pt1 | contig 24345 bp, 17 predicted proteins | sample LauGreSBDMM110SD_3_FD_50253 | JGI IMG/M metagenome (IMG submission 50253) | reverse complement strand
TAAAGCAGATGGATTAGCCGCAGGAAAGGGTGTTGTAATTTGTACCAATACCATGGAGGCATTATCGGAATTCGAATTAATGTTGCACAGAAGTAAATTTGGCGAAGCCGGAAAAAGAGTGGTGATAGAAGAATTTTTAACAGGGATAGAGCTTAGTATTTTTGTATTAACCGATGGCGAAAATTATTTGTTACTACCAGAAGCAAAAGACTACAAACGAATAGGAGAGGGAGATATAGGGCTTAATACTGGCGGCATGGGGGCGGTAAGTCCCGTGCCATTTGTAACGGAAGCATTCTTGCAAAAAATAAAAACTCAAATTGTAATTCCAACTATTGAAGGGTTTAAAAAAGATAAATTTGAGTATAAAGGATTTGTATTTTTTGGATTAATAAATGTTGATGGTGAGCCTAAAGTAATTGAATATAATTGTAGAATGGGCGACCCCGAAACAGAAACGGTAATACCAAGAATTGAAAGTGATTTAGTGGAATTATTTTTAGCTACCGCACAACAACGACTACACGAAAAAAATATTATTATTAATCCTAAGAGCGTTGCAACTGTAATTGCTGTTAGTGGGGGTTACCCCGAGGAGTATGAAAAAGGGAAAGAAATTAAAGGACTAAAAAAAATATCTATAACAGATGGTATGCTTTTTCATTGTGGAACGGTGAAAAAAAATGAACTAACGGTTACCAATGGTGGTAGAGTAATTGCAGCAACATCATACGGCCAAACTATTCAAGAAGCTGTTAAAAGTTCTATTAATACTTTACAACAACTTACTTACGATGGTATGTATTATAGAACAGATATTGGGTACGAATTTGAATAGTTTAAATTTGGTCAACTATCTGATATGTGTAAACGCAATTACTACAATAAAATTTAAATTTTCTCTCAATTATTACCCGCATCGTTTTACTAAAATCCTTAGTAGCCACTTGTATAGGCGATTGATTGAAAAAGACCTAAAACAAAAAAAAGTGTAAAATGTTGAAAAATAAAGGATTTACCGTTGTTAAATCCATTTTTTTCACTCAACTTTGCTAAAATCATTTACATATTTATTTTCTCTACATAACAAATGGGACTTTTTAACTTTTTTACACAAGAAATTGCGATAGACTTAGGTACTGCAAATACCCTTATAATTCATAACGACGAAGTGGTGGTTAACGAACCATCTATTGTTGCACTGGATAGAAATAATCCGAAAAATGTATTGGCTGTGGGCAAAAAAGCATTGATGATGCATGAAAAAACCCATGAAAGTATTCGCACTGTTAGGCCATTGAAGGATGGAGTAATAGCAGATTTTAATGCTGCCGAGTTAATGATAAGGGAGCTAATTAAACTAGTTTATCCGAAAAAGCCATTTTTTGCTCCAAGTTGGCGAATGATGATTTGCATTCCATCGTCTATCACTGAAGTTGAAAAACGTGCCGTAAGAGATAGTGCTGAACAAGCTGGTGCAAAAGAAGTTTATTTGATACATGAGCCTATGGCTGCGGCTTTGGGTATTGGTATAGATGTTGAAGAGCCAGTTGGCAATATGATTATTGACATTGGCGGTGGAACCACCGGCATTACTGTAATTGCATTAGCAGGTATTGTTTGTGATCAAAGCATTCGTATTGCTGGGGATGAGTTTACAGCCGATATTATGGAAGCCTTACGCCGCTATCATAGTCTTTTAATTGGCGAACGCACTGCCGAGCAAATTAAAATTCAAGTTGGTGCAGCTATGAAGGATTTAGAAAATCCGCCAGATGATATACCCGTAAATGGTAGAGATTTAGTTACTGGAATTCCCAAACAAGTTTTTGTAAGCTATCAAGAAGTTGCTGAAGCTCTAGATAAAAGCATTTTTAAAATTGAAGAAGCTATTTTAAAAGCTTTAGAAATTACTCCACCTGAATTAGCATCGGATATTTATCGCCGTGGAATATATATTACTGGAGGAGGTGCTTTGCTAAGAGGGCTTGATAAACGCCTTAATGCCAAAATTAAATTACCTGTGCATATTGCAGATGATCCATTAAAAAGTGTGGTAAGAGGAACAGGGATAGCTCTAAAAAATTACGACAGATATCCATTTGTAATGAGATAAAGCCCCATATCCCCAAAAGGGACGTTTTATGCGTAACATCTTTCTTTTTATTAGGCGGTACAGTACTTTTTTACTGTTTATACTTTTACAGCTATTTAGCATTTATTTAATTGTTACGTACAATAAATATCATCAGTCAGTTTTTAGTAATACCGCTAACCAGTATACCGGAAAAATAAATACCCAATACAATAAAATTGAAAACTATTTCAATCTTAAAAAAACGAACGACTCCTTAGTAAAGGTTAACGAAAGATTATACAATACGTTAAAACAAGATTTTCAACTACCCGATACTGCTTCTAAAATTGTAGTCGATTCCATTAGAGTAGATTCCCTTTTAAAATTTAGACGATATAATTATTTAGAAGCAACGGTTGTTGCTAATTCTGTATCTAACCAAAATAATTACATAGCAATTGGCCGGGGAAAAAATCAACAATTAAAAGTTGGTATGGGTGTTATAGATGCTAGCAATGGGGTTGTAGGTATTNTATCNGAGGTTAGTGATGATTTTTCGGTACTCATTAGTTTATTNCATAAAAAAGATAGTAGAATAAGTAGTAAACTTTTTAAAGGTGGCGAAATTGGTACAGTAACTTGGAATGGTAATCAACCTAATATTTTACAGCTTACAGGCATTCCTAAAAGTGCAAAAGTAGCAAAAGGAGATAGTGTGGTTACAAGTGGCTACAGCACCTATTTTCCAAAAGGTATTATGGTGGGTATTGTTACAGAAGTAACATCAGAAAAAAGTACTAACAATTTTGCAATCAATATAAAATCTACCGCAGACTTTTATAATTTACAATATGTATATGTAATAGATAATTTGCAANAAGCTGCTATCAATGATTTATTAAATAAGGCAGAAAAAAAGTCGCAGTAAAATAAGTAATGAGCACACTAGTAAAAAATAGTATTCGGTTTATTTTGTTTATACTAATACAAGTATTTGTGTTGGATAGTATACACTTGCACAAATTAGCTACCCCATACCTTTATTTATTATTTATTATTTGGCTACCTTTTAGAATGAACAGAAGTTGGCAGTTACTTATTGCTTTTATTTTTGGTTTTACCTTAGATGCTTTTAGGCATAGCTTTGGTTTTCATGCAGCGGCTTGTGTACTTATGGCCTACATCCGCCCTTACTTCATCAATTTATTAATTCCGCAACAAGGGATCGATTCCAACTACGAAGAACCCTCTATAAAAAGTATGGGAGGCTTTACACCTTATTTTATTTTTATTTCTGCACTTACTATTATACATCATTCGTGGTTGTTTTTGTTAGAAGCTTGGCAAGTAGGCAATAGCTGGTATTTTCTGGCTAAAACATTTTTATCTACAGCTATTAGTCTGCTATTAATAATAATTACAGAGTTATTATTTACACGTAAGCAAAAGTTTAAAACAAATACTATTTAGCAAAAGTCACAATGCAAAGCATTACCAATTTTTCATTATTAATTATTCATTAAAAAAGTGGCTGTATTTAATCCATCACGNAAAAATGTAGTATTGCTTATTTTTATAGGCTTATTCTTTTTAATTATTTTTCAATTAGCTAACCTTCAATTATTTTCTTCAAAATATAGATTAGCAGCAGATGATCAAGGCATTTTTAAGAAAGTAATTTATCCGGATAGAGGTATTGTATATGATAGAAATGGAAAAGTGTTGNTGCAAAATACAACCATTTACGATTTGATGGTAATACCCGGAAAATTAAAAGGTATAGATACGTTTACCTTGTGTAACATTTTAAAAATAGATACTGCAGAATATAAAAAAAGAGTACTAAATAGTATTTTAAAAAATAAAAGTTTTAGGCCATCAGTTTTTGAAGCATTGCTAAGCAACGAAAAAATGGCATTGCTTAATGANAGCATGTATAAGTTTGAACCTGGTTTTTATTTACAANAACGAAGTGTAAGAGATTATCCGTTTGATGCTGGCGGAAATGTATTGGGTTATTTAAGTGAGGTAGATTCTACCACGTTAAAAAATCCAAAATATGTTGGCTACAATATGGGAGATTATATTGGTAAAGTAGGGTTNGAAAAAACATACGAAAAAGTATTAATGGGCCNACGTGGTATTGAGTTTTGGAAAAAAGATAACAAAAATAGGCTAACCGATAAATGGGAAGCAGGTAAATACGATACAATATCAATTGCAGGGCAAAATATGTACACCAGTTTAGATATTGAATTACAAGAGTTAGGCGAAAAATTAATGGAAAACAAATTGGGTTCTATAGTTGCTGTTGACCCAAAAACTGGTGGTATTTTATGTATGGTAAGTGCACCAAGCTTTAAACCAAAATTACTAACAGGGGCCGAACGTAAAAAACATATTAGCGAATTATTATTAAATCCAGCTTTACCGTTACTAAATAGATCGGTTAGTGCAACCTATTCCCCAGGCTCTACCTTTAAAACATTGCAAGCATTAGTAGGTATGCATGAAGGTGTTATTAATACACAAACAGCGGTGAGTTGCGGAGGTGCCTTTTATGGCTGTGGTAGTGGCAGGCCAATGAAATGCCTTGACTATGGAACCTATAACCTACGAAGTGCAGTTACGTTCAGCGATAATACTTATTTTGCTACGGTAATGCAACGGGTAATTAACAACCCTAAGTACCCTAATATAGATAGTAGCTTAAGTGCATGGAATAATTACATGTATGCATTTGGGTTAGGTAAAAAATTAGGCGTAGATGTACCATCTGAACGAAAAGGCTTTATACCAGACCCTGCCTATTTTAATAAAACCTATGGTAATGGCAAATGGAATTACTGCACCTTTAGAAGTGTAAGTATTGGCCAAGGCGAAGTTGTAACTACTCCTATACAAGTGGCAAACGAAATGGCTTATATTGCTAACAAAGGCTGGTATAAAATTCCTCATTTGGTAGATAGTATAGAGGGCGGAGATACCTATGCAATGCTAGGTAAATTTAAAGAAAAACATAACGCTATTGATATTGAAGATAGTATTTATGAAGCGGTACATGATGGAATGCAAGGAGTAGTTGAAAGAGGTACAGGTACAAACGCAAAAGTAAAAGGAATAAATATTTGTGGAAAAACAGGAACAGTAGAAAACTACTTTAGAGGCGTTAAACAACCCAACCATGCTTTCTTTTGCGGTTTTGCACCACGAGAAAATCCTAAAATTGCTATTATGTGTGTAGTGGAAAATAGTGGACGCTTTGGAGGAACCTATGCTGCACCAATTGTAGGGTTAATGATAGAAAAATATTTAAACGATTCTATAACCGATAAAGGACGAATAGCAAAAATCGAAAGCTTATCGAAGCTTAACCTAATGCCTAAAAGAATTTATACCGAAATACGCCGACAAGATTCCCTTGCACATGCCGGAGACTTGGCCTATTTAATTGCTAAAGGCTTTATACGAATTGTTAGAGATACGATGGAATTAGATGANGACGACGAAGAGGCTGCATTAGAAAAATTAAAGAAAGATAAAGAAACAACAAAGAATGATATACCAGCAAAAGACAGTAACAATACAAAACAAAATATAAAGCCAGCAGCAATTCTACCCAACGAAAAAAAGAAAAATCTTTTAACAGACACACTAATCAATTAATTAAAATAAATAATGTATCAACAAAATCCAAAAATGGTAAAAGGGGTAGATTGGTTTACCATTTGGTTATACGCTACTTTGGTGGCTATAGGTTTGTTGTGCATTTTTTCGGTAGAGTATAATAGTAAGGATAATGTAGTGCAAAGTTTTTTAGGCTTTAAAAAAGAGTATAGTAAACAATTTTATTTTTTTGGCATTAGCTTAGTCATAGGCATTTTTATTTTGCTTACAGATAGTAAGTTTTTTACAGCTATGACTAATTTGGGTTATTTGTTTGGCATAGTTTTAATTTTAGCCACATTTGTTGTAGGCAAAGAAGTAGGCGGTAGCAAAAGCTGGATACCCTTAGGTTTTATGAATGTACAACCAGTAGAAATTTGTAAAATATTTACATCTTTAGCATTAGCAAAATATTTATCGCTCCCCGAAACTAATTTTAAATTAACAAAGTCGCACTTGATAGCGGCAGCTATTGCATTTTCGCCAGCAATATTATCTGTATTGCAAAGTGAGCCTGGCGCAGCAATTGTTTATTTTTCTTTTGCATTAGCATTTTATAGAGAGGGTTTGCCCACCTTATATTTAATTATAGTGTTTTCGCTAGGCATATTAATTATTGCAAGTATTTTAATTAGCCCCAATACCTTATTTATTATTTTTTCCCTTGTTGCGGCAATACTTATCTATTTGAATAAAAGAAAAATAAAAAGAGATAAAAGTATATTGATTACGGTTGTTGGAGTTTGGCTTTTATGTGTGGGGGTTCAAAAAATTGGGGTTCCATTAATATTCAATAAAGTTTTAAAGCCACACCAAGTTGTACGCATATTATCCACCTTTGGTAAAGATGATTATAAATTTAGCAGCGAAGAACGAACTGCAGAAATTAATAAAGAGTTCGCTAAATTAGGTACTACAAAAAAGAAACCAGGAGAAAAAATCGAAAGCTATAATGTAAAACAAAGTAAAATAGCTATTGGTAGTGGAGGCTTTTGGGGCAAAGGTTTTTTACAAGGCACACAAACCAGAGGCGATTTTGTGCCAGCACAAAACACCGATTTTATTTTTAGTAGTGTTGGAGAAAATTTTGGTTTTTTTGGTTGCCTTATTTTATTAATTATTTATTTTGGACTAATGTTTAGGCTAGTTTTTTTAGCCGAAAGGCAACGCAGTATTTTTAGTAGAGTATATATGTATTGTGTTGTTGGTATTTTGTTTTTTCATGTAGCTTTAAATGTTTCTATGACACTTGGTTTAGCACCATCGCCAGGTATTACATTGCCTTTAATAAGCTATGGGGGCTCCTCATTAATTACTTTTACTGTTTTGTTGTTTATTGCTATAAAATTAGATAGCGATAGACAAATGATACTTAGATAATATACTATGCAAATAATTCCACTTAGCGAAGGCTCTTTTACAATAGATACTACTAAACAATTTATTCCATTTAATCTAGAAAAAGACGTTTTACAACAACGTCCTATTGGTAGTTTGTTGGTAGAAGTTCAACCCTTTTGTATTGTTACAAAAAACGATATTTTATTAATAGATGCTGGCTTAGGTTTTAGTAATGCAGATGGCACCTTACAAATACATCAAAATTTATTAGATAATAACATTAATCCCTTTGATGTTACAAAAGTATTACTTAGCCATTTACACAAAGACCATAGTGGAGGCGTAAGTAAAGAAGATAAGGTATTAGGGCAAACGTTTATAAGCTTTCCTAACGCAAAATATTATGTAAACAAGCATGAGTTTGATTTTGCCATGGCAAAAGGTAAACCCTCTTTTACGCCAGAAGAATTTAAAATTTTAAGTACTGCCGATAATGTATTATTTACTGAAGGAGATGGAAAGATAGATAACTATATAACGTATGAAGTTTCTGGGGCACATAGCCCTTATCATCAAACTTTTTTAATTGAAGAGGATGGGCAAAAAATATTTTTTGGAGGCGATGTAGCACCACAACACCAACAAATGAAAAATAAATTTATTGCAAAATATGATTATGATGGAAAGTTGTGTATGGAGCTACGCCAAAAATGGTGGCAACAAGGGGAACTTGAAAAATGGACGTTCTTATTTTATCATGATATTAAAACACCTGTATTTTCTTTTTAATAAAAATCCCAATCAACAATGATTGGGATTTTTATTATTTAGTTATAAAGATGTAATTTTTTAAATTACTGCCCTCTTTTACTGCCACCGTTTTGCGGCCTAACACCACCTTGTCTTACTCCACCAGCTTGCCTACGATTTTTTAAACGCTCCATTAATCTTTTTTGAAAAACAGAACGCATTCTAAATAAACGTTCACAACGGGTTGGGCCTAATAGCGTATTAAACTTACCTTGATATTTTTTCTTTATGTTAAGTACAGCCTGCTCTCTATCTAACTCGGGCAAATCTTTTTTTATACCCTTTAAGTCATTTTCAAATTGGGTATGTACTGGCCAAAATTTTTGAGCCTCCTCCGAGGTAAGATTCAACTCTTTTGTTACGTAAGCAACATATAGGGCTTGTATTTTTTCATTCTTTTTAGCATCCCCATCTTCCACTTGAGTATCTTGGTCAGTTGCTAATTGCCCACTGCCCTGGGCAGTTGCAGTAAAAAAGCTACTAGCCATTACTGAAAGTACTAATACAATTTTTTTCATTTTTTTAATTTTTAAGGTTTTCTAAATTAACATTATCTAAAAAATTATCTAAAGCTTTTTCATCTGTTAAATAATCTTCTTGTGTAGGCAATTCATTTTCATCTACTACATTAACAATTAAGGCTACATCTGCATCGGTTGAGCTGTTAGATAAATACTTTACAATATCTTCATCGGTAAGTTTATCAAGTTCAGTATCAAACGAATTGTTTTTTGCTATGGCCAAGCCTTGTTTAGTAGTATCATCTAACTTATTAGCAGTCGTAAACTTAAAGGCGCCAAACGTAATAATACCAATAAATACAGCAGCCACCGCATATTTAATAAAGGTAAAATTTCTTTTACGCATGGCGGTAACTATTGCTTGTTGTGGTTGTACTTTTTCTACTAATTCAGTCTGCAATTGCTCAAAGTAATTTTTAGGTACAGTGTATACATTTTCGTTTTGTACACTATACAACATGGGCGACAAGCGTCGCAACTCCCCACTAACATTATCTACTTGTTTTATTTTAGCTAAAATAGTATCTGCCAAATTTTCAAAATACCCTTGGGGTACATCTGTAGTATCTTTTTTTTGTGCTGAATAAATTACACCATATTGAGCTAGTTGTATAGTATGTAAAATATCCTCACTCAATATATTAAAATAACCATTGGGAACAGTATATACGTTTACACCATGCAACCCAGCAAGTGTGGGGCTAAGGCTTTGTAATTCGTTTAATATTTCTGTTCTATTTTCCATTTCTCGTTTAAGACTGTTTTACAACCCAAAAGTTTAATTATTTAATATAAAACCTTCAATTTTTTTTACAGCGTGGTGATAACTAGCTTTTAATGCCCCTTCACTGGTTTCTAACACCTCACTCATTTTTTGGTAAGGCATTTCATCGTAGTAGCGTAAATTAAATACAACTCTTTGTTTTTCAGGTAATTGTTGTATAGCCACTTGCAGTTTCCATTCTAATTTATTAGCATCAAAATGCTCACTTGCTTTTACTTTGTTGCTTAATCCACTCTCCTCATCACTCAACGATAACGTACTTTTTCTTTTTTGTTGCTCTAAAAAAGTAAGGCTTTCGTTAGTGGCAATGCGATACATCCAAGTATAAAGCTGACTATCTTCTCTAAAATTATCCAAACCGTTCCACACTTTAATAAACATATTTTGGAGTACATCATTAGCATCTTCATGCTGAACTACCATACGGCGTATATGCCAGTATAGCTTTTCCTGGTATTTTTTTATAATACGAGTGTAACCCTTCTCCTTTGAGGAGGGGTCTTTAAACTGAGCTAGTAGCTCTTTATCGTCTAAATGCTCATTCATATAATTAATTGCAGCAGTAAAAATAAAAAATCCAATCGATTTGATTGGATTTTATTGTAAAGGTTTAATTTGATTAATTATTTTCTTGCTATTACTTTTTCTACAGCAGCAACAATATGGGGTGTATCTAAGCCATATTTTACTAAAAGTTCAGCTGGTTTTCCGCTTTCGCCAAATGTATCGTTTGTACCAATATACTCAATGGGTATAGGGCAATTTCTTGCAGCTACTTGTGCAATACTATCGCCTAAACCGCCAAGTACATTATGTTCCTCACAAGTAACAGCACATTTTGTTTTTTGGATAGATTTTATAATTGCTTCTTCATCTAACGGCTTAATAGTATGAATATTTATTACTTCTACACTAATGCCTTTTTCCTCTAAAATTCTCCCCGCTTCCACAGCCTTCCAAACTAAATGGCCACATGCAAAAATGGTAACATCTGTACCTTCGGAAAGTTGCTGGGCTTTACCTATAACAAAATCTTCTTCCTTTGTAAATATTGGCCAAACAGGGCGGCCAAAACGTAAATATACAGGGCCTTCATAATCGGCAATAGCTTCAGTTGCTGCTTTGGTTTGGTTATAATCTGCTGGTACAATAACCGTCATACCTGGTAGCATTTTCATTAAACCAATATCTTCTAAAATTTGATGTGTTGCACCATCTTCCCCCAATGTTAGGCCGGCATGACTAGCACAAATTTTTACATTTTTTCCACTATAGGCAACACTTTGGCGTATTTGATCGTACACTCTACCTGTACTAAAATTTGCAAAGGTTGTTGTGTAGGGTATTTTTCCACCAATAGTTAAACCAGCAGCAATACCAATCATATTAGCTTCTGCAATACCACATTGTACAAAACGTTCTGGAAACTCCTTCATAAAACCTTGTAGTTTTAATGAGCCAGCCAAATCGGCTGTAAGTGCCATAATGTTTGGGTTTTTACGAGCTGCGGCTAAAATGCCATCGCCAAAACCACTACGGGTATCTTTATTGCCAGTAACTTCTATTGCATTTAACATGTTGTGATGAGTGATTTTTTGATGATTGATTTTTACCGCAGAGGCGCAAAGACGCTGAGGTGTTTTGGTTTATGAGCATCGAAGATACAGAGCTACAAAACAATTAGCAAATTAGGGAATTAGCTAATTTGCTTCTCCCAATCCCAAGCCGTTTTCATCATATCTTCTAAAGTGTATTTACATTGCCAGCCTAATTCGGTTATTGCTTTTTGGGTATTAGCATAAATAGCTTCAACATCGCCATTGCGGCGTGGCCCTATGGTATAATTTAATTTTTGCCCACTTACTTTTTCAAACATAGTAATAACTTCTAAAACAGTGTATCCAATTCCACTACCTAAATTAAGTATGGAACAAGTTGAGTTGTTTTTATTTTGAATAAGATAATTTAAGGCTAACGTATGTGCATGTGCAATATCGCAAACATGTATATAATCTCTTAAACAACTTCCATCTTTGGTAGCATAATCATTTCCCCATACCGTCATTTGAGGTAATTTGCCTATGGCTGTTTGTGTAATAGCTGGTATTAAATTTTGAGGTTTGCCAATGGGTAATTCACCAATATGATTGCTGGGATGCGCACCCACTGGGTTAAAATAACGTAACAAAATACTCTTAAAATTTTGGGCACTATTATCTTTTACAATTTGCTCACCCATTTGCTTTGTAGCGCCATAAGGGCTTTCGGCTTCCTTTAGCGGTGTTAATTCAGTTACAGGAATTACTTCTGGACTACCATAAACCGTACATGACGAAGAAAAAACAAAATTGTTTACGTTAAATGCTTTTGCACATTTTAAAATATTTAGTAAAGAGATAAGATTGTTTTCGTAATACATCATGGGGTGTTCAACCGATTCGCCAACGGCCTTAAAGGCAGCAAAATGTATAATGCCAACAATGTCATTATTTTGTTCAAATACATTTAAGGTGTCTGCATAATTACATAAATCTATGGGGTAGTTTTTTATTTTTTTGTTAATGATTTTCTCTACACCATCTAACATAAGAGCATTACTACGGCTATAGTTATCAATACTAATAACATCGTAACCATTTTCAACTAAATCTACAATGGTATGGCTACCAATAAAACCACAACCACCTGTAACTAATATTTTGCTCATTATATTTAGTGTATACGTATACCCAAAAATACTATTACTTTCCTGTAAATAAAAAACATCCGCAATTGCGGATGTTTTTTATTTTTTGTTCATAGAGAATTATTTTATAAAAAAGCTAATAATCCAATAAGTTAGTGCAGCTAGTAAGCCACTTACGGGGATAGTTAAAATCCAGGCCCAAAGTAAATTTATGGTAACACCCCAGCGTACAGCACTTAAACGCTTAGTAGCACCTACACCAATTATGCTACCTGTAATGGTATGTGTGGTACTAACGGGGATACCCATTTGGCCAGTAAAAAATAAAGTAAATGCACCAGCTGTTTCTGCAGCTACACCTTCAAGTGGAGTAACCTTAGTAATTTTTGTACCCATTGTTTTTACAATCTTCCACCCACCACTTAAAGTACCTAAGCCTATAGCTATATAGCATGCAATGGGTACCCATATGGGTAAGTCGCTAAAATTTTGAATATTGCCATTTGCAATTAGTGCAGCTCCAATAATACCCATTACTTTTTGTGCATCGTTACCTCCATGGCCAATACTAAATGCAGCAGAGCTAAATAGCTGTAGCTTTTTAAACATTTTAGCAATCGTAAAAGCAGTAGGTGTTTTTATTTTTTCAACATATAAATAAATTAAACAAAAGAAAATAGAAGTGAAAATAATACCCCAAACTATCATTCCATTATCTGCTTTATCAATATCTTTTGCTAGGGTTTTTTCAATACTAAATTTTTCAATTTTGGCTTTAACTTTTTTAGCATTTACTTCTTTAATTGGGTAAATAGCATGTAAGGCAACCAGTGTACTATCTACACTCAACTCTTTATTAAAATACTTTTTTATAGGGTCTTTATATTTTTCGGTAGCATCTTTAGCAATTGTAAATTGAGCCTTTGCAGTTGAATCGGTATTTGCGGCAGCTTCTAAAATTAAATAATCATTTGCATTACGTATATCATCTTTTAATCGGCTGGCTTCAATATCTTTTAACCATCCATTTGCGGTAGCTTGTTTGGCAATTTCTTCCGCACCCAACTTATCAAAGTTTTTAACTAGTCCTAAAATATTGATATAGTTAGGCATTGCTTTTTCTAACTTATCTTTTGAAGAGGCTAAAGCTGTTTTTAATTTTTCATCGGTTGGCGTTAAAGCTAAAGTTGTTTCGTAATCACTTATTTCTTGTTTGTACTTATCTATTTTTAATAATTTCTGTACGCCCTCATCCATTTTATTGGTTTCAAATTTATCAAAAAGTAACGTAGTTAAAAAAGTAACGGCCGCTATTATGGCTATCCTTGCCCAAATATTACGCATAATAGTAACTATAGTAATAAAAATGGAAATGGCCATACCAATTAAAGGAGCTAAAAAAATAAACAAAATTGTATTTAAAATAATACTACCTTCTACAATCTTTCCCCAACTATAACCCATTCCTTTTAACGACATAGCATGTGCAATAGCTGCACCAGCAAAACCGCCAATTAACGTATGCGAAGAAGAAGATGGAATACCATACCACCAAGTTAATAAATTCCAAAAAATGGCAGCAATTAAGCCAGCAAATATTACAGGAAGTGTTATAAATTCTTTATTTACTGTTTTGCTAATGGTATTAGCTACTGCATGATCTTTAAAAATAAAATAGGCCACTACATTAAAAATGGATGCCCAAATTACTGCTTGAAAAGGGGTAAGTACTTTGGTGGATACTACTGTGGCTATTGAGTTTGCAGCATCATGAAAACCATTGATATAATCAAAAATTAAAGCAAGGGCTATTATTATTATTACTAGAGTCATTTTTATTTAGTTGATGGTTGATAGTTGATGGTTCATAGTTTATAGCAAAAAAATACTATGAACTATACGCTATGAACAATGAACTAATTAAGCGTACTTCACAATAATACTCTCAATTACATTAGCAGCATCTTCACACTTATCGGTTACAATTTCCATTACTTGATAAATTTCTCTTTTTTTAATTAGCTCTTTTGCATCGTGTTCTGTATCAAATAAGCGTTCTATACTCAAATCAAAAATATCATCACCTTGGTTTTCAATACTATTTATTAAGACTAGTGCATCTGTTATTTTACGCATATTTTTCATATTNCGTAATTCAACAATTGCNCCGTTTACNGCTACACAAGCTTGTGCAATAATGTCGGCCATTTTTTGGATTCCACTGTCGCTAGGATTAACCTTATAAAAATTAATTTTTTTTGCACTTGCATATATATAATCAGCAATATCATCTAAGGCACTAGCTAAATAATGTATATCTTCTCTATCAAATGGGGTAATAAAATTTTTACTTAATTGCGTAAAAATTTCATGGGTAAAATCGTCACAGGTATGCTCCATATCTTCCAAATCCTTTATTAATTTCCCCCTCTTCTCAAAATCGGGCTCGTTTACCACGTCCTTTAATTTTTCACCCATTATTACTAATGAAGAAGAAACGCTTTCGAACAATTGATAAAATACTCTATCCCTTGGTAAAAAGATTTTTAAAATCGAGTTAATTCCTGCCATAGTTATTTATTTTAAGCAAAAGTATCATTATCGTTACAGTCGCCAAAAAGAATATTATTGGTAATAATTTCTTAACATACAAGGAATAATAAAATGCTTGATTCTATAGCCGTGCTCAAAAAGAGAACTTGTACAAACAAATGCCTTTGAATTTAAATACTTGTTGGCAGAGAATATTGAATACACAATTGGAAATAAACATACTTTATGGAAACTAGCGACTCAATTTTTTTTGATGCCACAGAATTTCATAATCCTAAAAACATTGGCAAAACTAATACCCTATTACTTGTTTTATATTTCTTAAAAAAACAAACTAAAAAATTAACAAGTTTAGTATTTGTATACTTTAAATTAATTAGTTGATAATTAGTTTATATAACCTTAACCTTTTGTAAACCTTTTGTTAAAATGCTGCTTNTAGTTTNGCAACTCAAATATAATTATGTTTTTTATGAAGCAAATTAACTTAACCAAATTCAAGCAATTACTATTTTTTATTATTCTTTCTTTTGCTCCTTTTTTATTAGAAGCTCAACAAACAGTACAAGTAAAGGGTAAAGTTGTAGATGCTGTTACCAACAATCCATTAAATGGAGTAAGTGTAACAGTAAAAAACTCAGCGTACGGAACCACAACAAATGCCGAAGGTGTTTTTACTATTGATTTCACACAGGGCGAAAAACTAATTGTAAGTTTCAGTGGCTACCAATCTCAACAAATAAAAGCAACAGACAAATTTGTTACTATAAAATTAGAGATTGTAGCAAAGCAATTAGAAGATGTTGTAGTAACTGCATTGGGTATAAAAAAAGATAAGAAAAGACTAGGCTATGCTCTGCAAGAAGTAAAAGGCGATCAATTAACTGTTGCTAGAGAAAGTAACGTAGTAAGCCAATTAGCTGGTAAAGTTGCTGGTGTTACTGTTGTTGGTAGCAATTCTGGTATTGGTGGGTCTGCTAGAGTATCTATAAGAGGTGAACGTTCAGTTGATTTGAATAAAAACCAACCATTATACGTAATAGATGGTGTGCCTGTAAGCAACGCCATTGCAGGTGGTTCTGGTCGTGGTAATTTAGAAGTTGATTTTGGTAATGGTGCTGGTTTTATTAATCCAGATGATATTGAAAGTATATCAGTTTTAAAAGGGCCTGCTGCATCTGCATTATATGGTTCTAGAGCTGCAAATGGTGTAATATTAATAAAATCGAAGGCTGGAAAAAATGGCAAAAAGGGTATTGGTGTAGAAGTAAATTCTAACCTTACTTTAGAAAACGCATTAAAACTTCCAAAATATCAAAAAGTGTATGGTCAAGGTGCTGGTGATGGTAGGCCATTTGCATTTGTAAATGGGGGTGGTAGTGGTATTACAGATGGTACAGACGAAGGTTGGGGTCCTGCTTTTAATGGTCAGAGCTATGCACAATTTAATTCTTCACGTACATTAAATGGCGCAGTTATACCCTTTTTAGGTGGCGATTTAAACGCACCAGCTGGTAGTGTTATTACGGCTACACCTTGGGTGGCAGATAATGATAATCTAAAAAACTTTTTACAAACTGGTACTACATTTACCAATAACGTAGCACTTACTGGTGCTAATGATAATGGTGATTACAGACTTAGTTTTACCAATCTTGATCAAAAAGGCATCGTACCAAATACCGATTTAAAACGTAAAACCATTTCTATTTCTGGTAGTTATAACTTTAATAAAAAGTTTTCAGCACGGTCATTTGTAAGCTATATAAAAAGTACAAGCGGCAATAGACCATCAATTAGTTATGGTACCGAAAATATTATGTACTTGTTTAACTGTTGGTTACCTGCATCTGTAAAAGTGAGTGATATGAAACGTTTATGGATGCCTGGTGAAGAAGGTAAACGTCAGTTTGGCTGGAACTACAATTACCACGATAATCCTTACTTAACAGTAATGGAAAATACCAATGGTCAGTTTTACGACCGTTTAATTGGTAATATTTTATTGAAATATGATTTTACTGATTGGTTAAACTTACAATTACGTACTGCTACCGATTGGAGTAATGAGCGTCGTGAATACCGCCGTGCATTTAGCACCCAACGTTTTCCTTTTGGTGAATACAGGGAAGTGAAAATTATAAACGAAGAACGCAACACCGATTTCTTACTATCTGCCAACAAAAAAATAAATGCAGACTTTGCTTTTACTGCAAATTTTGGTGGCAACCAAATGCGTCAAACATCACGTAATGCTGAAGATGTTGCTGGTCAACTAAATATACCTGGTATCTACAGCTTAAATAATAGCCGTATTGCGTTGGTGGTAGAGCAAAATAATGTTGGTAAAAGAATTAATAGCTTGTATAGTGCAGCAGGTATATCGTATAAAAATAAATTGTTTCTAGATATTACTGGTCGTAACGATTGGAGCAGTGCCTTAACCTTACCTCAAAATTTAAAAGCTTTTGGTTCAGAAGTTAATTCATATTTCTATTCTTCTATTGCTGCAAGTGCTATTATTAGCGATATGATTGCTTTGCCAAAGGCAATTAGTTTTGCCAAATTGCGTGCTAGTTTTGCACAGGTTGGTAACGATACAGATCCATTTACATTTACCCAAACATATACACGTAGTGATCCTTTTGGTGCAGCACAAGTATATAGCGAAACAAGCCGTTTAAGTAACTTAAATTTAAAACCAGAAATTAGTTCAGCTTACGAATTTGGTATAGATGTACGGGTCTTAAAAAATAGAATTGGTCTAGATGTAACTTTTTATCAAAGTAATACCAAGAATCAAATCTTAAATATTCCATTATCAGTTACATCTGGCTACAACACACGCGTAATTAATGCGGGATTAATTAAAAATTATGGTATTGAAGCTATCTTAAATATTAATGGCATAAAAANCAAAAACTTTACTTGGAATACAGATATTAATTTCTCAACCAATAGAAGTAAAGTNATTGAATTAAGCGATGGTTTACGTATTTATCAGATGGCAAGTAAACATGCTATTAGTATAGAAGCCCGTGTTGGCGAAAGAATGGGTGATATGTATGGTCTTCCTTTTGCAAGAGTTCAAAATACTGATCCAACAGCACCTTATTACGATGCAAAAAGCGATTTCGTTGGTCAAATTGTACACGCAGCAAATGGTCGTCCAATACGTACTACTAACCGTGTAAAGTTGGGTAACTATAATCCTGATTGGTTAATGGGTATTAGTAACAGGTTTGCTTATAAAAACTTCAATCTTAGCTTCTTATTCGATATTAGGTCGGGTGGTAAAATTTACTCTCAAACCCAAGTTGTTGGTAGAGAAGGCGGTNTTATTATGGAAACATTAGAGGGTCGTGCCAATGGTTACGATTTANCACAAGCTGGTAATGGTGTTATTGGTGCAGGTGTCGTTGCATCTGGTACAGGTTATGTTACCAATACAACAAAAGTAAGTGCACGAGAGTGGCATACTGCCTATACCAGTGGTCGAAATATTGCAGAAGGTGTTATGTACGATGCCTCATTTGTAAAGTTGCGTGAGTTACAATTGGGCTTTTCAGTACCTTCTAAACTATTATCAAAATTACCATTTACTGCTGTTAACATATCATTGGTTGGTCGCAACTTATGGTTAAAGGATAATGTGCCACACGTTGATCCAGAAACCATGTCTTTTAATGGTGGTACAGCTATACCAGGTATTGAGGCGATGGCTATTCCATCAACCCGTAGCTATGGTGTAAACCTTAGTTTAAAATTCTAGTGTATCATTTTTTAAAATTATAACAATATGAAACGTTTAAAAATAATCATTCTTNTCTTCTTAATAGCTTCGGTTACAAGTTGTACCAAGAATTTTACAGAAACAAATACAGATTTAAATAACCCTACTAGTGTAACACCAGATTTATTATTAAGTGGTGTTATTCGTAACATGATGAACCAACAAGTTTCAGATGCTTGGGGTATTGGCAATTTAGTGGCACAGTACCATGCCAAAATTCAGTTTGTAAACGAAGACCGTTATTTATGGAACGAACAAAACGGGATATGGAATTCTGTTTATAGTAACAATAAAAATTTGCAAAATATTTTTATTGCTACAAAAGCAGATGCTAAAAGTCCCTATTTAGGTGTAGGGTTAATATTAAAATCNTGGATGTTTTCTTTGGCAACTGATGCTTATGGTGATATACCTTATACCGAAGCTGGTAAAGCAAAAACCGATGGACTCTATGCACCAGTGTACGATGGTCAAGAAGCTATTTACACAGCCTTATTAGCCGATTTGAAAAAGGCCAACGAACAATTAGCGACAGCGGGTACGGGGTTAAGCGGTGATATTTTGTTTGGTGGAGGTGCTGCTTCTATTATTAAATGGAGAAAATTAGCAAATTCCTTACGTCTTCGTTTATTAATGCGTATGTCAGTAAAAAAGAGTGTTAGTGTAGATATGCAAGCTATTTTAAACGACCCAACTAATAACCCAATTTTTACAAGCAATGCAGACAATGCAGAGTTAAAATATTTGGCAGCAGCACCCAACCAATGGCCATTGTATGGTTCTAGAGTTGGTTCTTTTGATGAGATTAGAGTAAGTAAAACCCTGAGTGATCGTTTAACTGCATTAGGCGATACACGTTTAAATGTATTTGGTCGTGCATCACAGTCGTCTGTTGTTGCTGGTACTCCAAAAGTAGAGGGTATACCTAATGGTTTAAATGATGTTGCTGCATTGTCTTTTAATGGTGGTGCACAAGGGGTATCAAGAGTTGGCTACACGTTTGCGTGTTTGGTTTGCAACGATCCTAATCAAGCAGTGCCAGACCCAGCAGCTCCTCGTGCTATTTTAATGAACTATTCTGAATTGCAATTTATACTAGCAGAAGCCCGTGAAAAAGGATTAATTACTACTGGTACTGCCGATGCATATTATGCAAATGGTATTACTGCCAACTTCGATTATTGGAAGGCCTTAGTACCTNCACAATACAATGTAAATGTTAATATGCCACTAGGTTATNTAACCCAAGCACAAGTAGTTTATGCTGGTACACCAGCTGAGAAATTAGCAAAAATTGCCTTACAAAAATGGGTGGCTTTNTATTTTAGTGGTTTAGAAGCTTGGTTTGATTGGAGAAGAACTGGTATGCCAGCCATTGTTCCAGGACCTGCTAACTTAAATGGTAATAAAGTGCCCATTCGTTTTATCTATCCATTAAATGAACAGTCTTTAAATGGTGTAAACCGTCAAAAAGCAGTGGCTGCACAAGGTGGTACAGATGATTTAAACACCAAAATGTGGCTTACAAAATAGCGTTGTTTTCGTTTTTCTTCTTAATGTAGCGATGGAGTCCTTTTTGGACTCCATCCACTATTTAAAATATTATGATTAAAGCAATAATTATTACCTTTTTAAGTTTGTTCTTTTTTTTATTTGCTAATGCACAAAAAAAAGAAATTATAACCTTACAAGTACCTGCCAAAAATAAGTTTTGTACCATTCAAGAAAAAGGTACTTCTATTTTACCAAGCGGTCGTTTTTTAACCCCTGCTGGTGATTTAATTAGAATTACCAACAAACCTTTTGGAATGGCCATTTCACCCAGTGGCAATAAAGCAGTGACTTTACATAATGGAGTAATTACTATTATTAATTTACAAAACTTGCAGCATACTAGAGTGCCTAGCTATAATCAAAAAATAAATTCTCCTTTAGTACATAATCCTGTAAGCAATACAAATTTTGGAAAAGACACGAATGTTGTAATTGAAAGCCCATTAAAAAATGGTTCGTTTTTAGGTGTGGCTTTTGCAGAAGATTCCAAAACAGTGTATTTAAGTGGTGGCGATAATGGTGCAGTAATTGTATATGATATTGAAAATTATAAAACACTAGATTCTATTACTTTAAATGGAATTGTAAATGGCGAAACTTTTGATGACAGCTTTACATCCGATTTAATTTTAAATAACGACGAGTTATTGATTTTAGATAGAGGGAATTTTAGAATGGTGCGTTATAATTTAGTTGCAAAAAAAATAACGGCTTCTATTCCAGTTGGTCGGCAACCATTTGGTTTAGCTATAAGTAATGATAAACAAACTGCATTTGTAGCTAATGTAGGAATGTATGCTTATCCATTAATTGAAGGAATGGATTCAACTAACTACAATCAAATGATGATTAGTCACCATCCTTATGGCAACAATACCAAAGAATCTATCGGAGGTACGACAATAGAAGGTAAGAAAATTCCTGGCTTAGGCAATTCAAATTCGCCAGAAGCAATGAGTGTATTTAGCATCAATTTAAAAACTAATAAAGTAATTGATAAATTTAAAACAGGTTACCAAATTGGCGAAATGGTTGAAGATGCAGAAGTAGTAGGTGGTGCAAGTCCTAACTCCATAGCTGTAGGCAAACAATACATTTACATTTCCAATGCTACCAACGATAATATTAGTGTTATTGATTTTAAAAATCATAAAATAGTAGAGCATATTCCAATTAAAATTGATAAGCGAATAGATAAATATCGTGGCGCTTTGCCATTTGGCATTACCTTAAGTAAAGATGAAAAAACATTGTATGTAGCATTACTTGGTTTTAATGCTGTAGCTGTTATTGATGTTGCTACCAAACAAACTAAAGGATTAATTCCTGCAGGCTGGGGACCAACAAGAGTAAAACTATCAGCCGATGAAAAAGAAATATACATTATTAGTTGCCGAGGTTTAGGTGCTGGTCCTAATGGTGGTGAAGGTTTTAAAGCTCCACCGCAAGGTACTTATGTAGGAGATATTCAATTGGGTACTTTTCAAAAAATAAAAATGCCTAACGAAACAGAACTTAAAAATTATACCACACAAACGTTGAAGAATACGTTTGAAGCTGTTAAAATTAATACACAGAAAAAAAATCCTTTACCTGCATTACCTAATATTCAAGAAAGCCCAATTAAATACATCGTTTATATTACAAAGGAAAATAGAACTTATGATGAAGTATTTGGTCAATTAAAAAATGCTAACGGCGATAGTACGCTTGCAAGGTTTGGTGTGAATTGCGAATATACCTTGGCCGATTCTTTACAGGCAAAAAATAAGAATTTACAAGTTACTCCCAATCATCATAAAGCAGCAAAACAATTTACATTTAGCGATAATTTTTATTGTGACAGCGATGCATCTATACACGGACACCATTGGATGATGGGTGTAATACCTAACGAATGGGTAGAAGCAAATTCGGCTGTAAATAAATCTGCAAAATATTTTTCAAAAGCACCGGGTCGTCGCTTTCCTGGTAGTACAGGAAGTATGGATCCTGAAGATTATGGAGAAATTGGTGGCTTATGGGAAGCATTGGAAAGAAAGAAAATAAATTTTTACAATTTTGGCGAAGCTAATGAAACAGCTCACGTACGTGAAGAATGGATGGATACCGCAACAGGTGCAGCCCACGCTGTTATGGTGCCTATGCAAAAGGCTTTATTTACACGTACAAGTCATAATTATGCAGGGTATAATACTAACATTCCCGATCAATTTAGAATGAGCCAATTTGAAGAAGAGTTTACAAAAAAATGGATATTAGGAAAACAAAAATTACCATCATTAATTACAATGCAAGTGCCCAATGATCATACGGCTAGTGCAAGACCAGAAGATGGTTATCCTTACAGAAGTTCATTTGTTGCAGATAACGATTTAGCATTAGGAAGAATTTTGCATTTTCTTTCACGAACTAAGTATTGGAAAAATATGCTTGTAATAGTTACCGAAGATGACCCACAAGGCGGCGTTGATCATATAGATGCGCATCGAAGTATTTTAATGATGGCTGGTCCTTATGTAAAGAAAGGTTATGTAAGCCACACCCACGCTAACTTTGGAAGCATTTTAAAAACAATTTACAATATTTTAAATGTGCCTTATGTAAATCAGTACGATGTTACAGCATCATTACTACAAGATTTTTTTACTAACAAACCAGACTTTACACCATATACACTAGAGCAGCACGATGAAAGAATATTTGATGTAAAAAAGGCAATGGAAAAATATAATAGAAATATAGACTGGAAAAAAATTATGCAAGGCCCTGTTATGGACAAAGAAGACGAAATTAAAACGAACTTTAAAAATTAAATTATATGTTGTATTTAAAAAATATTATTTTCTGTATTTGTTTTTTTACACCAACATTATTGTTGTCTCAAAGCAAAAAAATTATGTTGCCTAATAGTTGGACTTTGCAACCTGCAGGTCGATCAATGCCCTTGGGCGATTTGCCGCTGAACATTGCTGTATCTAATTCTAAAAAATTAATAGCCGTTACCAACAATGGGCAAAGTGTACAAAGCATTCAACTCATTAATCCTGCCACAGAAAAAATACTGGATAATATTGTGGTTGCAAAATGTTGGTATGGGTTAAAATTTTCTACTGATGAAAAGTTTTTATACGCAAGTGGCGGAAACGATAACTGGATTTTGAAATATGGCATTGAAAACAATAAGCTAATTTCAAAAGACACTATTATTTTAGGAAAAAAAGGTTATCCAAATATTTCACCTGCAGGTATAGAAATAAATGATGCATTAAAAAAAATGTATGTGGTTACTAAAGAAAACAATTCTTTATACACTATCGATTTAACCACAAAAAAAATAGTACAGGTATTAAAATTAGAAGAAGCAGGTTATAGTTGCTTGCTATCTAAAAATAAAAAGGAATTGTATATCTCTGTTTGGGGTGCAAAAAAAGTTGCGATTTATGATATTGCTTCGCAAAAAATTTCTACAGAAATAAATGTTGGTGAAAATCCGAATGAATTACTATTAAGTAAGAATGGAAAATATTTATTTGTTGCAAATGCTGGCGACAACAGTGTTTCTGTAATTTCTACCAGCAACAAAAAAGTATTGGAAGTATTGAATGCCGCATTGTATCCTAATGCGCCAACAGGGTCTGCAACGAATGGCATTGCATTAAGCGAAAATCAAAAAACATTATACATTGCCAATGCTGATAATAATTACCTGGCAGTATTTGATTGTAGCACTCCGGGAAATAGTATTAGCAAAGGTTTTATACCTACCGGCTGGTATCCTACCAATGTAAAAGTAATTGGTAAAAAAATATTTACAAGCAATGGAAAAGGCTTTTCGTCTTTCTCTAATAAAAAAGGTCCCAACCCAACTACGAAAACGCAAAAGGTAACTTACCAAATGGGTGAAGTGGAAAAAAATGCAAATAAAACAGAATACATTGGTGGATTAATGAAAGGGACGATGAGTATAATTGACGAACCTGGCGTAATGCAATTATCACGCTATACAAAAACCGTTTATGCCAATACACCCTATACAAAAGAAAGCGAAACAACATCAAAAGGAGAAGTGGGCAACCCAATACCAATGATAGTTGGCGATGCATCACCCATAAAGTATGTGTTTTATATCATTAAAGAAAATAGAACATACGACCAGGTGTTAGGTGATATTAAAGAGGGAAATGGTGATACAAGTTTGGTTTTATTTGGAGAAAAATACACACCTAATCAGCATAAGCTGGTAAAAGAATTTGTATTGCTCGATAATTTTTATGTAGATGGTGAGGTAAGTGCGGATGGGCATAACTGGACTATGGCTGCCAATGCAAACGATTATTTAGAAAAAACTTGGCCAACAAATTATGGCGGAAGAGGTGGAAAATATGATTCGGAAGGCAAAAGAGATATTGCAAGCCCAGACAGAGGATTTATTTGGGATTATTGCAAACGTGCCAATATTAGTTATAGAACTTATGGCGAATTTGCAGATAATTACAAACCCAATATTCCAGTATTAGAAAATCATTTTTGTCCGTATTATACAAGTTGGGATGAAAG
>JGI25911J50253_10000096_pt1 | contig 25533 bp, 25 predicted proteins | sample LauGreSBDMM110SD_3_FD_50253 | JGI IMG/M metagenome (IMG submission 50253) | reverse complement strand
TCGTCCTTGGCAGGCGGCTGCCAATCCCACACAGGCTTGCCTGCGTCACGCACCAGTTCGTGGATGGCGTTGATGGCAATACGGCTTTGCTCGTGACCGAACACCACCGCGCCGAGCATGATTTCCTCTGACATTTGCAAGGCTTCGGATTCAACCATCAGCACGGCGGCTTCGGTTCCTGCGACCACCAACTCGAGCACGCTGTCCTTGCGCTGGGTCTGGCCGGGGTTGAGCACGTATTCGCCATTGATGTAGCCGACGCGGGCCGCACCTATAGGGCCGTTGAATGGAATGCCGGAGATGCTGAGCGCGGCAGACACGCCGATCATGGCGGCGATGTCAGCGTCGACTTCCGGGTTGAGCGACAGCGTGTGAATCACCACATGCACGTCGTTGTAAAAACCTTCGGGAAACAGCGGACGGATGGGGCGGTCGATCAGACGGCTGGTCAGCGTTTCGTGTTCGCTAGGTTTGGCTTCGCGCTTGAAAAAGCTGCCGGGGATTTTGCCCGCGGCGTATGTTTTCTCGATGTAGTCCACGGTCAGGGGGAAGAAGTCCTGGCCGGGCTTGGAATTTTTCGAACCAACGACAGTGGCGAGTACCACGGTGTCATCGATGTTGACCATGACTGCGCCGCCGGACTGGCGGGCGATTTCGCCGGTTTCCATGGTGACCGTGTGCTGGCCCCATTGAAAGGTTTTGCTAACTTTGTTGAATAAAGACATATTGGATTCCTGAACAGAATAGGTGAAGTGAAGGCCACTTCATCAAAGCCCAAAGTCACTGTCAGAACACGATGCCATTCCAGAAAAATACGACTGTTTTTTTTGGAATGACACAGCTTCGATCTGAGTCAGTTGCTTTGCTTGCGCCCTGCCCCATGAAACAACGCCTGAGTGAAAGCTCAGGCGCTGCACACGGACGGGTGTTACTTGCGCAAACCCAGTTTGGCGATCAGCGCGGTGTAGCGCTCTGCGTCCTTGGATTTGAGGTAGTCGAGCAATTTGCGTCGACGGCTGACCATGCGCAACAAGCCGCGACGACCGTGGTGGTCTTTGGCGTGTGTTTTGAAATGGGGGGTCAGTTCATTGATGCGTGCGGTCAGAATGGCGACCTGCACTTCGGGGCTGCCTGTGTCGTTGGCAGAACGAGCGTTGGCCTTAACGACCTCGGCCTTGTTTAAAGTTGTCATGATGTTTTTCCAAAAAATTTGACATGCGCCAACAGCCGGAAATGCCAGATGGCGTGAACTTAAGCCGAAATGGCTAAGCCTTGGAATTATAGCTTGCCCAGCCAGCTTTTGAGTCTGCGCGCGCCCTCACCCAATCTGTTGGGGTCTTGAGACGCAAAACACCAGCGCAACCAACCCCGGGCCTCGGGCGAGAAAGCGCTGCCCGGTGCCAGCCCCAGACCGGCCTCGGCGACCAGGCGTTTGGCGGTTTGCACATCGTCTGTCAGGCCAGGGATACTGAAAAATGCGTACATCCCGCCATCCGGGACAGCCAAATCAAGCCCCGGAATCGATCCCAATTCGACAAACAAACGATCGCGGCAGGCCTGCATTTGCATCACCACTTGGGGCACGATGTCCCCGGCGCGCTGCATGGCGGCGACGCCTGCGCGCTGCACAAACACACTGGCGCACGAGGTGTTGAACTCAATCAACTTGCCCATGTGTTCGGTCATATCCACCGGCATGACCAGCCAGCCCAGACGCCAGCCGGTCATCAAAAAGCTTTTAGAAAAGCTGTGCGCTACCACCAACCGGTCTAGCGGCGCGGCGAAGTCCAGGAAACTTGGGGCGCAGCGGTTCTCAGTCGGCAGGTAATACAGGTTTTCATAGACTTCGTCTGACAGTATCCAAGTGTCGGTGCGGCGGCAGTGAGCCAGTATGGTTTGCTGTTCGGCTCGGCTGAGCGTCCAGCCGGTCGGGTTGTTCGGCGAATTGATCACCACCAGGCGGGTGTGCGGCGTGATCGCTGCCAGCAATTTCTCCATGGGCAGCGTCCAGCGGCCGTGTTGCGGCTCCAGGCACACTGTGCGCAAATCAGCTCCCAAAATGACCGGCTGCGAAGTCAGGTTTGGCCAGACCGGCGTCACCACCACCACCTCGTCAGCCGGGTTGACGATGGCTTGCATGGCCAGCATCAGCGCATTGACCCCACCGGAAGTCACGGCGATGCGTTCCACGCCTATGCCTGCGCCATGTCGCTGCTGCATTTCTGCGGCGATGGCTTGGCGCAACTCGGGCAGCCCCAAGTTGTGCGCGTAAAAGGTTTCACCACTTTGCAGCGAATCAATGGCGGCCTGGCGGATGAAGTCCGGACTCACCTCGTCGCTTTCGCCAAACCAGAAAGCCAGCACATCACTGCGTCCTATGCCGGCATTGGCAACATCACGGATACGGGAGGCTTGCAAATCTAGAATGGCTTGGCGCATAAGGTGTGACTTTCGGGTTATTCAGGCGGGTGTTTGCGCCAGCGGCCAGCGCGGTAACACATCAAAGGCGTAGTCAGTGTTCGGCAGTTCAACCCCAGCCGTCAAGCGCATGGCCGCCGCCATGGCAATCATGGCACCGTTGTCGGTGCACAAATCCGGCTCGGGGTAATGCACCCGCGTGCCTATCTTGCGGCAATCCGCCTGCAAGCGCTCGCGCAAAGCCCGGTTAGCGCCCACACCACCGGCGACCACCAGGGTTTTCAAACCGGTTTGCTTCAAAGCCTTGACCGATTTTTTTACCAACACATCAACGATGGCAGCTTGGGTGGACGCCGCCAGATCGGCTTTGCGGTTTTCCAATTCATCGCCGAGCTTGCGGCTTTGTGTCAATACCGCCGTCTTCAGACCGGCAAAAGAAAAATCCAAGTTAGGCTGGTTAAGCAACGGCCTGGGCAAGGCAAAGGCCAGCGGATCGCCATGAACAGCCAGCGCCGACAAGGCCGGGCCGCCTGGATAGCCCAGGCCCATGAGCTTGGCAGATTTGTCAAACGCCTCACCGGCCGCGTCGTCTATGGTTTCGCCCAGCAACACATAACTTCCGACCGCGTCGACTTGCATCAACTGCGTATGACCGCCGGAGACCAGCAAGGCCACAAAGGGAAAAGACGGCGGATCGGCGCTCAAAAATGGCGACAGCAAATGCCCCTCAAGGTGGTGAATACCCATCAAAGGTTTGCCCAGACTGGCGGCCAAGGCACAAGCGGTTCCGGCACCGACCAACAAGGCGCCTGCCAGACCGGGTCCGCGCGTGTAGGCGATCACATCCAACTGCGACAAACCTAGGCTGGCCTCGTGCATCACTTGCTGAATCAAGGGCAATACGCGCCGTATATGGTCGCGGCTGGCGAGTTCGGGCACCACGCCGCCATAGGCTTCGTGCATGGCAGCTTGCGTGTGCAAGGCTTGTGCCGCCAGCACGGGCAATGGCTTGCTCGTGTCTGCACGCACCAGCGCCACGCCGGTTTCGTCGCAGGAAGATTCAATGCCCAATATCCACATGCGACGAGTTTAGCTTTGCGTGATTCGCCTCATAACTGAAAGTCATCAAGCTTGTTCCACAATCCGTGTCATGAGCATCAGCCATTTCATTAAAGAGATAGGTCGCGGCAAACAAGGCGCGCGCGATTTGACGCGTGAGCAGGCAGCTGAATTGATGGGCCTGGTGCTGGACGGCGCGGTGCCCGATCTGCAACTGGGCGCGTTTTGCATCGCCATGCGGGTCAAAGGCGAAACCGCGCAGGAGATGGCGGGTTTTCTGGATGCGCTTGACAGCCGCTTGCAGCGTATTCCCAACGACAACGCCGCGCCTGTGGTGGTGCTGCCCAGCTACAACGGTGCACGACGACTGCCCTTGTTTACGCCCTTGCTGGCCATACTGTTATCGGCACAGGGTGTGCGCGTCCTCGTGCACGGCGGCAACACCGAGGACTCGCGCGTATCCACAGAAGACGTGATGCATGAACTGGGACTGGCTTGCCTGACGTCCTTACGCGCATTGACCGGCAGTGAGGCGGTGTTTGTCCCGGCAGAGCTTTTGAGTCCCGGTTTGTGGCGGCTGCTGCAAGTGCGACGCAGCCTAGGACTGCGCAACTCAGCCCACAGTCTGGTGAAAATGATGAACCCGGTTGACGGGCCTGCGCTACTGGTGGCCAGCTACACCCACCGCGAGTACGAAACCTCCATGACGGACACTTTGCAATTGATGCAAGCCAATGCCATGCTATTGCGCGGCACCGAAGGCGAACCGGTGGCCGACCCCAGACGACTGCGCAAATCCGTCTTGCTGCAAGCAGGTTTGCTGTTCGCAGAAAACGATCCGCAGGACACGCTGTCCGCAGACAGCATGGCCTATCCCGGTGGACTTAAAGCCGGGCAAACCGCCGATTACATACGTTCGCTGCTGGCACAGCCTGAACGCATACCCGCTCCTATTCAAGCCCAGGTGAAGCAGTTGTGCGAACTGGCTCATCAAATTTCCATCACACCATGAAACCCAAAACGCTCATACCCAAAGTCACACTGGTCGGCGCAGGTCCCGGCGACCCCGAGTTGCTGACGCTCAAAGCGGTCAAAGCCATTCAAGCCGCCAGCGTATTGCTGGTCGATGACCTGGTGCATGCCGATGTGCTGCAACACGCTTCGCCCACCGCCCGCATCATTCATGTGGGCAAGCGCGGCGGTTGCCAGTCAACGCCGCAGGCCTTTATTGAAAAACTCATGGCGCAAGAAGCTTTGGCCGGTGAAAACGTGGTGCGCCTCAAAGGCGGCGACCCATTGATTTTCGGCAGAGCAGGGGAAGAAAAGCAGCATTTGCAAGCGCTTGGCATAGAGGTAGAAGTGGTCAACGGCATCACCGCCGGTTTATCCGCTGCGCACGGCCTGGGCGTCGCCCTCACCCACCGTGCGTATGCACATGGCGTGATCATGATCACCGGTCACGCATCACCGGCACGCACTGGGGCGCCACTGCCTGCGGTGGATTGGGCGCAACTTGCCCGCACCGCGCATGACTGCCGCTTGACGCTGGTGATTTACATGGGCGTGCAAACCGCTGCACATTTGCAGCAAGGTTTGCTGCAAGGCCTGCCGCCCGACACACCTGTGGCGGTGGTGGAAAACGCCAGCATGCCGGTACAACGCCATGTCTGCACCCAACTGTCGCAATTAAGCGCTGTGTTTGCGCTTGAAAAACTCGCCAGCCCGGCCATCATCATCGTCGGCGATGTGCTGCTCGGCATGCAAACCCTGTCAATCGCTAAGGCCCCGGCGGCAGCGCGTGGCGTATGAACAGCCGGGCCATGCGGCACTCAGGGGATAATCGAGGTTTACGCAAGTATTTTGAGGCTACACATGGACGCAGAACGTATCAACACCATTGGCAATTTGCTGGTCGATTTGGGTGCACGCACTCTCGACCTACGGGGGTATCTTTGACTACGATACCAAATCGGAACGTCTGAGAACCGTCAACGCATCGCTGGAAGACCCGTCGGTCTGGAACGACCCTAAGAAAGCCCAGGAACTGGGCAAAGAAAAAAAATCCCTGGACGACATCGTGCTGGTGCTCACGCGCCTGAGCCAGGAGATTGAGGACAACACCGAGCTGTTTGACATGAGCAAAGCCGACAACGACGACGCCGGTTTGCTCACCATCGAAGAAGACACGCAGCGCATCGAAGCTGAAATACAAAAGCTGGAATTCCGCCGCATGTTCAACAACCCGGCCGATCCGCTGAACGCGTTTCTGGATATTCAAGCCGGTGCCGGTGGTACCGAGGCCTGCGACTGGGCCAGCATGCTGTTGCGCCAGTACCTGAAATACGCTGAACGCAAAGGTTTCAAAGCCACACTGGAAGACGAATCGCCCGGCGACGTGGCTGGTATCAAAGGCGCCACCTTGAAGATAGAGGGCGAATACGCTTTCGGTTTGCTGCGCACCGAAACCGGCGTTCACCGCCTGGTGCGCAAATCGCCTTTCGATTCGGCCGGCGGACGCCACACCAGTTTCGCCAGCATTTTTGTGTACCCGGAAATTGACGACTCGATTGAAATCGACATCAACCCGGCGGACGTGCGCACCGACACCTTTCGTGCCAGCGGCGCTGGCGGCCAGCACATTAATAAAACGGATTCGGCGGTGCGCTTGACGCACATTCCCACCGGCATCGTGGTGCAGTGCCAAGACGGACGCAGCCAGCACAGCAACCGCGATGTCGCCTGGAAACGCCTGCGCTCGCGCTTGTACGATTTTGAAATGCGCAAGCGCATGGAAGCGCAACAAAAGCTGGAAGACACCAAAACCGATGTCGGCTGGGGCCACCAGATTCGCAGTTATGTGCTGGACCAAAGCCGCATCAAGGATTTACGTACCAACGTAGAGATCAGCAACACCCAGAAAGTGCTGGACGGCGATCTGGACACGTTCATTGAAGCCTCGCTCAAACAAGGTGTTTGAGTTTCATGTCTAAGACAACGGAGATAACCCATGTTTCGTGAAGGCCAGGCCGTGATCACACGGCGCGAAGACTACCAGGCACCCGCATTCCTGATTGACAGCGTCGATCTGGTGTTCGACCTGGAGCCTGCCAAAACACGCGTGCTCAATACCATGCAAATCCGGCGCAACCCGGATTTGGCAGCGCAAGCGCTGAAACTTGACGGCGAAGAACTCAATTTATCCCGGGTACTTGTCAATGGCCAGGGTACCTCATTCAAGATGGACGGCGATCAACTGGTGTTGGAAAACCTGCCAGAAGGCAATGAGGCGTTCAAACTGGAAATTTTCACCACCTGCAACCCGTCTAAAAATACACAGCTCACAGGCTTGTATATGAGCCAGGATTCGTTTTTCACACAATGCGAAGCACAGGGTTTCAGACGCATCAGTTATTTTCTGGATCGCCCGGATGTGATGTCGCTGTTCACTGTGACGTTGCGCGCCAACAAAACCGATTTTCCGGTGCTGCTGTCCAACGGCAACTTGGTCGAGCAAGGCCATCTGGAAGACGGTAGGCATTTTGCCAAATGGGTTGATCCACACCACAAACCCAGTTATTTGTTTGCCTTGGTGGCCGGCAAACTGGTGTGCCGCGAACAGCGCATCACGGCGCGCAACGGCAAAGAACATGTGCTGCAAATTTATGTGCGCTCCGGCGATCTTGATAAAACAGATCACGCCATGCAATCGCTGATGGCCAGCATCGCCTGGGACGAAGCGCGCTTCGGCCTAAGCCTGGACCTGGAACGCTTCATGGTGGTCGCCACCTCGGACTTCAACATGGGTGCCATGGAAAACAAGGGCCTGAATATTTTCAACACCAAGTACGTGTTGGCCAGCCCGTCCACCGCCACCGACCAGGATTACGGCAATATCGAAAGCGTGGTCGGCCACGAGTATTTTCACAACTGGACCGGCAACCGCATCACCTGCCGCGACTGGTTTCAACTGTCGTTGAAAGAAGGCCTGACCGTTTTTCGCGACCAGGAATTCAGCCAGGACTTGTCTGGCTCTGCGTCTGCACGCGCCGTCAAACGCATCGAAGACGTGCGTCTGCTGCGTACCGTGCAGTTCGCCGAAGACGCCGGTCCCATGGCGCATCCGGTGCGCCCCGACAGCTACATGGANATCAACAACTTCTACACCGTCACCATTTATGAAAAAGGTGCTGAAGTCGTTCGCATGATGCAAACCCTGGTCGGCCGCGACGGATTCGCTATGGGCATGAAGTTGTATTTTCAGCGGCACGACGGCCAGGCCGTGACTTGTGATGATTTTGTGCAAGCCATTGCCGACGCCAACCCGGCCACAGAACTTTACAAACAACTCGATGTATTCAAACGCTGGTACTCGCAGGCCGGTACGCCGCGCGTCGACGTGCAACTGGAACACGATGCGGCCAATCAGCGCCTGAGTCTGCATTTCAAGCAGTCGTGCCAGTCCACACCCGGACAAATGCTAAAACAACCGTTTTTGATTCCGGTGCAGTTCGGTCTGCTGAACCAAACCGGCGAAGTGGTATTGCCGGATCAACTGATGGTGCTGAGCCAAGACGCCCAAACACTGGTGCTTGAAGGCATCACAGAGCCCGTGATTCCTTCGCTGATGCGCGGCTTTAGCGCGCCGGTGCAACTGCATACCGACTACAGCGAAGCCGAGTTGCTGGTGCTGTTGGCGCACGACACGGATGCGTTCAACCGCTGGGAGTCGGCGCAACGTTTGTTCATGACAACCGCTTTGCAGGCCTTGTCGCAACAACTGCCGACAGAGAAACTGTTGTCGCCGGGGTTGATTGAAGGTTTGCGCCAGTTGCTGCGCCACCCTGAACTGGACGCGGCCTTCAAAGAACTGGTGCTGACGCCGCCAAGTGAAAACTACATCGCAGAACAAGCTGAAACTGTGGATCCGCAAAAAATCCACGAGGTGCGCGAAAGCATGCGCCGACAAATCGCGGTTGAATTGCTGGACGATTGGGTTTGGGCTTACGCGCATTACCGCGTCAAGGGGGAATACTCACCTGACGCAGCGGCTAGCGGGCGTCGCGCCTTGCATGGTTTGGCATTGAATTACCTGTGTCTGGCCGGTCAACTGCAACACAAGGATGAGTGGGCGCAGCAAGCTTTGCAGGCGTTCAAACAAGCCAACAATATGACCGAACGCATGCACGCCTTGCAGGCGCTGGTTGCCATCAATCACGCCTTGGCAACAGATGCTTTGGCTTTGTTCTATCAGCAATTCCGCAAAGAAGAACTGGTGCTGGACAAGTGGTTTGCGGCGCAGGCCGCAGCAAGCGACCATGAAGGCCATGTGTTATCGCGAGTACGCCAGTTGATGCAACATCCCGATTTTCAGATCCGCAACCCCAACCGCGCGCGCAGTCTGATTGCCAGTTATTGCAACAACCCTGCAGCCTTTCACCGCACCGACGCGTCAGGTTATGTGTTCTGGAGCGAACGCGTGCTCGAGCTTGACAGCTTCAACCCGCAAGTGGCGGCGCGCCTGGCGCGCGCCATGGACCGCTGGCGTAAGTTGGTCGAACCTTACCGCAGCGCAGCGCACGAAGCCATACGCCGCGTGGCCGCCAAAGATGATTTGAGCGCCGATGTGCGCGAAGTGATTGACTCTGCCCTTGAGGACTGACACATGGCCGCTTCCCTTTCCCGTTATCTGGTCGAGCAACAACGCGCTAAACAACACATACCCCCTGAGCTGCGTTTGCTGCTGGAAGTGGTGGCACGCGCCTGCAAAGGCATCAGCCATGCGGTGAACAAAGGCGCATTGGGCGGCGCGCTGGGCTCAGCACACAGCGAAAACGTGCAAGGTGAGGTACAGAAAAAACTCGACATCATCGCCAACGAAGTCTTGATTGAGGCCAACGAATGGGGCGGTCATCTGGCGGCCATGGCCTCGGAGGAAATGGACAGCATTTACGTGGTACCCAACCGCTACCCGCAAGGCGAGTATTTGTTGTTGTTTGATCCGCTGGACGGCTCCAGCAATATCGACGTGAATGTCAGCATAGGGACCATCTTCAGCGTGCTGAAAAAACCTGAATCTGCCGAGAAAGTCAGCGAAGCGGATTTTCTGCAACCCGGACATGCACAAGTGGCAGCCGGTTATTGCGTGTACGGACCGCAAACCACTTTGGTGCTGACAGTGGGGGACGGCGTAGCCATGTTCACGCTGGACCGCGAGCAAGGTTCGTTCGTGTTGACCGAAGAAAACGTCCGCATTCCCGAGGATACGCGTGAATTCGCCATCAATATGAGCAATATGCGGCACTGGGACAAAACGGTGACTGAGTACATTGCGGAATGCCTGGCCGGTAAAGACGGCCCGCGCGGCAAGGATTTCAATATGCGCTGGGTGGCCAGCATGGTGGCGGACGTACACCGCATACTGACGCGCGGCGGCGTGTTCATGTACCCCTGGGATAAGCGCGAGCCGCAAAAACCCGGCAAGCTGCGGCTGATGTACGAGGCCAACCCCATGAGTTGGCTGGTGGAACAAGCCGGCGGCATGGCCACCAACGGACGAGAGCGCATTCTGGATATTCAGCCGACACAATTGCACGAACGCGTCAGCGTTTTCCTGGGCTCAAAAAATGAAGTGGAACGCGTGACGGCCATGCACAAGGTTTCTTGATCAAAGGCTGTTATATTTTCAAGTAACGTCGGCGTTGCTCAGTCGGCACAACAGCTCATTCGTAATGAGAAGGTCGGGTGTTCGATTCATCTCTCCGGCACCAACAGAAAGCAGTTATGGCCAGTCAACCCAGTGAACTCATACACGCCATGGTTTTGCGTGAAATGCAAGACGGCGTTATCCGTGACGGTTTATGGGCCCAGGCCATGGTCGAAGCCAAATCCGACAAAGACAAAGCCAAGTCCATTTATATTCGTCTGCGCGCAGAAGCAATGCAGCAAGACACGAAAATGCTGCTGGTCCGCCAGATACAACAAGCCATGAAAAGCGATGAAGTCAAACGCAAGGACTTTTTGTCAGCTATTGACGTCAAAAAACCCCGCTGATCAGGCGCCGAGTTTTTTCAGTCTGCCGGGCTCGACGACTTCTATCCAATAACCGTCCGGGTCCTTGATGAAAGCCACGTCTTTCATCTTGCCTTGCTCGGGCCGTTTCACATAAACCACTTGGTTATCGTCAAACCATTTGACAGCGGCGTCCAGGTCAGGCACTGAAAAACAAATATGACCGAAGCCTTGAGGCTGGGCGTTGCCGTCGTGGTATTTGAAATCGGCATTGATTTCGGTGCCCCAGTTNTGGGTCAACTCCAAAATACCAGCTTGTGAAAACGTCCATGCAGTGCGCTCGCCCTGGTCAACAGGCGCATGGCTGGCTGACTCTGCCACCGCTAAAAAATAAAGACTGAATGACATCTCGGGGAAATCGAGCTTGCGCAGCAAACGCATGCCCATGACGCGCGAATAAAAATCCAGCGACACGGCCGGGTCCTTGACGCGCAGCATGGAATGGTTCAACACAAAGCCACGGGAAGCGTCCGTAGGGTGTTCGCAAACACCAGGCTGTATTTCAGAATTAAAGCTCATAGGGGAGAAATTCAGGTTTTAACGGCTGCCAACACTTTGACATTGGATCTGACCGCAGATTGATCAAAGGTGCCGCTCTTGGAGATAAGTAGCAACTCCGTACCGAGGTCCGTTTCGTGAAGCGGCTGGTGTTTTTTTTCATGGTGATCAAACAACGGCGCAAATAACGCAAACTGGTGATACGCAAAAANGAGGCGAAATTAGGAACTTCGCTTCGGGGTTAAAGGATCTTATCGTGGAACTTGCAGATGAGGGCCTCGTTGGTGCAACCCTCATGGTCGGCCATTTTGGCCAACACATCCCCCACCATATTTTCCAACCGGATGCTGGTGTGCACTTCTTTGTAACCCAGCTTTTGGGCGCCGGCATACATGACTTTGAAGTTGTTGTTGCCGGGCAGGCCGGAAAAGTCTTTGGCCCAAACGGCATTCACGGCAGACCTAAGACAAATTTTGCCCGGGCACTGTGCCGCTTTTTTTTGCAATCGTTGAACTCTGCAGCAATATTTGCCATGGAAATGGTTGGCATCTTTTGGCTCCTGATGATTAGTGAATAAACATATTCAGTATTTGCACTTGCGAGTTAGGTGGTATCACGCTAAAAACAAGGTAAACCCTGATCAAAAACAGGCGTTTAAGTATTTGTTGGGGATTTACCCTTGAATGCCTAGCGAAGTTATAAAATTGTTGACACAATAAGCCTGAATACGGTTCGATTCCAATTTTGTCAGGACAACGGTTTCCCGAATGGGATTTATATGATAAATAGCTTGTCAAATTTGATACCCGTGGGCTCTAGACTTTCTTTAGACGGCCTCTCCAACCTTGTCTTGTCGGCCTTTGATTCGGGGGCCTCAAGAAAAAGTAAATTCCAGAATTCAGACAGTCTTGATATTTCCTCCGGGGAAAACTGCCACAAGTCGCTGTTGTCGGTGATTGAATCGCAAATCATTCCGCGCCTGATGGATGCACACCCGGGCCAGGGGCTGCAAACCTCGGATGGACCAGCCGCCTCGCGCCAATTCACTGAAGACGAGTTAGAGGTGTTTTCCACCATTTGCCTAAGCAATGACCCGGAAGAATCCCTCCAGCATGTGAAAAACATCATCGCGCAAGGCGTCTCGCTTGAGTCTATTTTTCTCGATCTGATCACCCCTGCCGCCCGCTGGCTGGGTCGCCAGTGGGAAGAGGACAAAATGGATTTCACCGCAGTCACCCACGGGCTGATGCGCATGCACCAGATCACCCGTAACCTGGGCTATGTGAATACGCAATCGCCTCAGACCGGCAGCGAAGTCAAGCGCATTCTGCTGGCCTGCGCTCCCGGCTCCATGCATATTCTGGGTTTGGCCATCGTGGCCGAGTTTTTCCGCAGCAACGGCTGGCAAGTCGTGGTCGATATTTCATCAACTGAAAATACTTTGGCGCAAGCACTCAAACGCGAATGGTTTGACATGATCGGTCTTTCTGTCGGCTTGGTGGAACAGTTGCATAAACTGCCGCAATTGATCAGCGAGCTTAAATCGCAGGCGCTCAACCCGTCCACTTTAGTCATTTTGGGTGGTCCGGCGGCGCTTTTGTCATCAGATCTGACTAAACAATCGGGTGCTGACGGCGTAGCCACCCAGGCCGACCAGGCGGTTGAATTGGCCAACAGGTTATTAAAGGCACAATAAAGCTTTAACTGGCTATTTCCCGTCTGATCGGTGTCAGTGTGCAATAAGGGATTACNCACCATAATATATTGCCAATGGCTACCCCACCTCCCATCATCAGAAGTTCCAAAGCCTTTTCAGTAGAAATTCCTGAAGGCTCCAACAGTGCCAAATCCAGGCGCAGCGATATTGTTGGCAATAATGACTTGGAGATACATCGCAAGTCCAGCCAGTTCCATGAAGCCGGTGCAGATAGCCTGAAATCCCCTGACTTCCACACGGACGATGGCGCAGACGCACGTTCCGTGTCCGTCGCGTCAACTGACCATGCGGACAATCTGCACCATGAAGCGCAGGCTGAGACGGACAAAGACCGTTATGCCGGTGAAAACTCACATGCGCTGAGCGAAAACCTTCAAGGTATTGATCAAAGCCAGACCTCCTACAACGTGATTTCTGTCGCGGACAGTGAGCAAAACGCTGCTAACCGGCAAACAGTGGATGACGATGCATACCGCGACCGCCAAGCACACGGGGAGAGCGNTCACGCTCTACAAGACCGGTTTGGGACAGAAACCAATGCGCCCTTGAAAGACCGTGTTCTGTCGATACAGTCACAAGGTCTGCGCAGCAATGTGCAAGGTATTGCGCAGGACGCTTTGCACAACAACCAACAATCCATAGACAACGAAGCGCTGCACGACAACCAGCAGTCTATAGACAACGAAGCGCTTCACGACAACCAGCAAGCTCTGGTCGATGAAGGTTTGCGCGACAACCAGCAGTCCATAGACAACGAAGCGCTTCACGACAACAACCAAGCTCTGGCTGATGAAGGCTTGCACGACAACCAGCAATCCATAGACAACGAAGCGCTTCACGACAACAACCAAGCTCTGGCTGATGAAGGCTTGCACGACAACCAACAATCCATAAACAACGAAGCGCTTCACGACAACCAGCAAGCTCTGGCCGATGAAGGTTTGCGCGACAACCAGCAGTCCATAGACAACGAAGCGCTACACGGCCGCAAAGACACCCAAGCAAAAGCACATGTGCAAGACCATGTCGTCGCCCTGCCGGATACGCATCAGGTGCTCAAGCCCGGCCCTTCACCGCTGGCCGTCAATCCACACACTGGCCAGCGTCCCGGCGTGGCTGATCACGCCCCTACTGCTCCGCAACTAGAAGCGGATCCTCAACATGCTGCCTTGAGCAAAGCGGAAAAGGCCAAACGCATGGAAGAGTTTCATGGCAGGGTAGAAGCCATACGCAAATCTGTCAGCGGCATCAATCACCTGTTAGATGATTTACAGGACAAGCCTTGAGCGGCTGCGTTTAAGCGTCAGCCTTCGTCATCTTCCGGTTTGAGTTGGCTGCGCGAAGCCAGTACTTTGTCGATGCGGCGCCCGTCCAGATCCACCACTTCAAAACGCCAGCCCATGGCGTGCACCGACTCACCTTCTTTAGGCAAACTGCCGGTCAGCACCATGATCAGTCCTGCCAAGGTGTTGTACAAGCCGTCGTCTTCCTGCGGCAATTCATCCACGCTCAGACGCGATTTGAGTTCCTGCACCGGCATCAATCCGTCGAGTAACCAACTGCCGTCCTCGCGTTGCACAGCCCAGGCCTCTTGAGGCGAAGTGGTTTGCACCAGTTCGCCGGTGATCGCCTCCAGCAAATCCCGGGGCGTCATCAAGCCCTGAACCACGCCGTATTCATCGACCACCAACACCATACGCCCGCGCGTTGCTTTGGTGGTTGCGGCGTTACCGGCATGGGGACGGCGGAATTGCTCAAGCAAATCCAGACCAGTCAATGTTTCAGGGACAAAGTCAGCAGGCTGCGACCAGTTGACCAGCGCTTGGTCACTTGTGACATTCATCAGCAAAGCCGCCATGCTGATCACACCCAGCACTTCGTCCAAGCCGTTGCGGCATAGCGGATACCAGGAATGCGCTGTGTTGTCCTGTATGTGCGCCATGGCCTGCTGAATGCTCCAACTGCTGTCCAGCCAGACAATATCGGTACGCGGCACCATCAGCGACACCAGATTGCGCTCGTCCAGGTGGAACACATTTTTCACCATCTGGTGCTCGTGGTGTTCAATCAAACCGGCATCCACGCCTTCGACCAGGCTGGCGGTGATTTCCTCTTCAGTGACCTGACGTACTTTGTCCAGATCAATCCCCATCAAACGCAAAACTGTTGCGGTGCTCCAGGACAAGGCGTTGACCAGCGGACGTGCCAACCAAGAAAGGGCCAACATGAAAGGGGCGGTCAGTCTGGCCGCAGTCTCAGGGTAAATCTGGCCGATGCGCTTGGGCACGAGTTCGCCGAACAATATCGTGTTGAGCGTGATCAAGGTGACGACCAGGGTGGTCGCCAGCACCGAGGCCAGCACATCGGCCGCGCCCATTTGCATGAACCACAAAGCCACATCGTGACTGAAGGCGGCTTCGCCGATGATGCCGTTCAACACACCAAGCGTGGTGATGCCTATTTGAATGGTGGATAAAAACTCGGTAGGCCGCAGTTGCAAATCAAGCGCTGCCTGAGCACCGGCTACCCCTTCTTCAGCCTGCGCCGTCAGCAAAGCCTTGCGACTGGAGGCCAGCGCCATTTCCGACATAGCGAATAAACCATTCAGAATGGTTAAAAAAGCAATCAGCAACAAATCCATAAATCTGTATTCAGCCCCGGTGAAACCTGCGACGCGCATGTAAGACAATCATGCCATGTCAATGTACCTGATCGGCGATGTGCAAGGTTGCGACCGCGCATTGCAAAGCTTATTGGACAAGCTGCAATTCTCACCCAGCCGCGACACCTTGTTTTTGCTCGGTGACCTAGTCAACCGCGGGCCGGATAACACTGCTGTTTTGCGCCGTTTGCAGCAACTCGGCGGCAGCGCCCGCTGCCTGCTGGGCAACCACGATTTAAACCTGCTGGCCATGCACTTGGGGTGCTCGCGCCCCAAACCCGGCGACACGGTTGAAGATATCTTGCAGGCGCCAGACCGTTTGGCTTTGATCGACTGGCTGCGCGCTCAGTCGCTGGCCATGCACGAAGCCGGTGTGTTGATGGTGCACGCAGGCGTGTTGCCGCAATGGACTGCCAGTCAAACGATGGCGCTGGCCGCTGAAGTGGAAACGGTTTTGCGTGGCCCGGATTGGGTGGATTTCATCGCGCACATGTACGGTAGCCAGCCCGATCGCTGGCAAGACAGTTTGAGCGGCTACGACCGCTTGCGCGTCATCGTTAATGGTTTGACGCGGTTGCGCTTTTGCACGCCTGAGGGTGCGATGGAATTTGTTCACCACGGCGACGTCAAGAATGCGCCGCCGGGCTATCTGCCTTGGTTTGATGTGCCCGAGCGACAAACCCGAGACACCACGTTGGCATTCGGGCACTGGTCGTCGCTGTCGGCTTTGCACCGGGATGATGTGATCGAACTCGACACCGGTTGCGTCTGGGGGCGCTGTTTGAGCGCGTTGAAAATAGACCCTGTCACCGGTTTGCGTGAAAAAATACAAGTCAATTGCAGCGGGGCTGCACAAAAAACTTAACCCGGTTCAGTGGTCTTGAACAAAGCAGCGACATTGCGCTTGGGCTTGATATTGGGCGATATGCTGCGCCCGTTGGACATCACTTGCTCCGGACTTGCAGAAGTAATGACGGGTTCAGCGCTGGCCTCATAAGGCCGGTCGAAAAAGGGATCATGCAGTTTGGGCGGCGGCACAAAACGGCTGCGGGCAGCGGGTTTTTCGCGGGTGCTGTCTTCCTCATCCCAATGGCGGCGGCCGGTGTTGATGCGACCGGCGGGACGGTCGTCTTCAAACTCAAAGCCCAGCAAGTCTATTTTTTGCTTGGTGAGTTTTTCAATGTCAGTCACCAGACGCGTATCCGACGGTGAAGCAAAACTGACGGCCAGACCTTCAGCGCCAGCACGACCCGTGCGACCGATGCGGTGAATGTAATCTTCGGCGTTGTAGGGAATATCAAAGTTAAACACCGCTGGCACGTCTTTGATGTCCAGACCGCGCGCGGCCACATCGGTACACACCAGCAAATCCACCTCGCCTTTTTTGAAAGCTTCCAGCGCTTTCAAACGCTCGTCCTGGCTTTTGTCGCCGTGCAAGGCTGTGGTTTTCAAACCTTCGCGCTCGAGTGAACGCGCCAGCCTGGCACAACCGAGTTTGCTGTTGACAAACACAAAGGCTTGCGAGATGCCGCGCTGTTTGACGATTTGTTTCAAGGCGCGGCGTTTGTCGTCGTCGGGCACGCTGTAGAACAACTGCGTCACGGTGGACGCGGTTTGGTTGGGGCGAGCGACTTCAATGGTCACCGGGTTTTGCAAATAGCTGGACGCCAGTCGCTTGATCTCGGGCGAGAACGTGGCCGAGAACAACAAGGTGGTACGCTGCTTGGGCAGGTAGCTGAGTATGCGTTGCAAATCCGGCAAAAAACCGATGTCCAGCATGCGGTCAGCTTCGTCAAGCACCACGTACTCGACTTGATTGAGGACAGCGGTTTTGGCTTCGATGTGGTCCAGCAAACGACCCGGTGTGGCCACCAGCACTTCCACGCCTTTTTTCAACTCGGCTGTCTGAGGCTTCATGTCCATGCCGCCGAACACCACGGCGCAACGCAGTTGCGTGTATTTGGCGTACATCTTGACCTGTTGCGCCACCTGGTCAGCGAGTTCGCGCGTCGGCAACAAGACCAGCGCACGCACCGGGTGGCGGGCCGGTGAAGTGGAACTGTTTTCGTGCTTGAGCATGCGTTGCAGCAAAGGCAGCGAGAACGCTGCCGTTTTACCGGTGCCGGTCTGGGCCGCGCCCATCACATCCTGGCCGGATAACACCACCGGAATGGCCTGCGCCTGTATGGGCGTCATAGATTCGTATCCCATTTCGGCGACAGCTTTCGCCAGATTGGGTGCCAACTGCAGTTGCGAGAATGAATTCATAATTGATTGCTATTGTCGCACCATGCGCTCAGTGGCTCGAAAAACCTTAAAACAGCGTGATTCAAGCCTTGGGCAGGGTGACGCCAACCTGGCCCTGGTATTTGCCGCCGCGGTCTTTGTAACTGGTTTCGCAGACTTCGTCGCTTTCAAAAAACAGCACTTGCGCGCAACCTTCACCGGCGTAAATCTTGGCCGGCAGCGGCGTGGTGTTGGAGAACTCCAGCGTCACATAACCTTCCCATTCGGGCTCAAAAGGCGTGACATTGACGATGATGCCGCAGCGCGCGTAAGTGCTTTTGCCCAGACAAATGGTCAGCACGTTGCGCGGGATGCGGAAATATTCCAACGTGCGCGCCAGCGCAAAACTGTTGGGCGGGATGATGCAGACATCGGAGTGCATATCGACAAAACTTTTTTCGTCAAAGTTTTTCGGGTCGACCACGGTGCTGTAAATGTTGGTGAAAACTTTGAATTCAGGCGCGCAGCGTATGTCGTAGCCGTAACTGCTGGTGCCGTAGCTGACGATTTTTTCGCCAGCCGCATTCACCCGGATCTGCCCGGGCTCGAACGGCTCGATCATGCCGTGTTGCTCGGCCATGCGGCGTATCCATTTGTCGCTTTTGATACTCATGAGACTGCCTTATTCAATGTTGATCCATTGTAGTTTGGCGTCTCTTCGCAAGGCTCAGGGCAATGAACCGATCACGCCGCGCACCAGAAAACGCATTTTCAATATTTGCTCGTCAGTCATGGTTTGACCACGGGCCAGCACCACGCCATCCTGGTTGTCAAACACCGGGCCGGTGAAAGGCTGCAAACCGCCTTTGGCCAGTGCGCGTTGCAAGCGCAACACCTCGGCCTGCACCCGCTTGGGCAGACGCGGGCCAAATGCTTCGACCTTGATCATGCCTTCGCGCACACCGCCCCAGGTTTGCGTGCTTTGCCAGGTACCGTTGATGACTGCGGCCGCGCGCTGGCTGTAATAGTTGCCCCAATGATGGGTGATGGCCAGCAGTTGTGCCTGCGGCGCCACGCGGCGCATGTCCGAGTGGTAGGCGATGGCCATTTTGCCGCGCTCTTGCGCCGCGACCATCACCGCATCTGAACCCGTGTGAAACGCCAGCACATCGGCCTTTTGGTTCATCAGCGTGATGGCGGCTTCGCGTTCGCGCACCGGGTCAAACCAGGCGTTGATCCAGATCAGCTTGACCTGGGCTTTAGGGTTGACAGACTGCATACCCAAAGTGAATGCGTTAATGCCTTGAATCACCTCGGGAATAGGAAAACCGGCCACATAACCCGCGATGCCGGTTTTGCTGACACGGGCGGCGGCGATACCGGCCAGAAACCGGCCTTCGTAATAGCGGGCGTTGGCAGTGGATACGTTGGCAGCGGTTTTGTAGCCGGTGATGGATTCGAATTTCACTTCCGGAAATTCAGCCGCCACTTTCATGGTTGGCTCCATGTAGCCGAAGCTCGGCGTAAATATCAGGCCATAGCCTTGCTGTGCCATGTCGCGGATAACGCGCTCGGCGTCAGCGCCTTCGGAGACGTTTTCCACAAAACCGGTTTGCACTTGCAAGCCTTGTTTTTGCATGGTTTGCTCTAAGGCCAGACGCCCCAGTTCGTGCTGATGCACCCAGCCCACAGGCAGGCGCGGCGTGACATAGACAAAACCGACCTTGAGCGGCGTCTTAGACGGCCCGGCGGTTTGCGCCAACGTGGAAGTGAAAAACAAAGCGAACGCACACAGCGTAGCCATGAGGTTTTTGTACATGGTGGTCCTCGACATGTCCCTTTGCAGGGTGAAAAACTGATGCGGTGACGCGATCAGGGCATGCGCTGTTAAGCGCTTTAAAAAAGCCAGTTTATGCAGCTGCAATCACAAAGCCTTGGCAGGCACTATAACTTTTCACAATAGTGTTCAAGCCAATCGCTGCACGCGGTACGGAGCAGGGTCGATATAAGTCGGCTCAGCGCAGATCAACTCTGCCAGCAATCTGCCGCTGGATGCAGCCTGCGTCAAACCATGGTGCGCATGGCCGAAACTGAACCACAAACCCGGGTGCGCGGGCGCCGGTCCAATCAACGGCAACATGTCAGGCGTACACGGGCGCGAACCCAGCCAAGGCTTGGTATCGACTCTGTCGCCAAGTTCTGTCAACCCTCGCGCCAGCGGTTCTATGCGCTGTAACTGCACAGGCGTAGAAGGCGCGTCGCGCAACGCAAATTCAGCGCCGGTGGTCAGACGCAAACCCTGGCGCATCGGGGCGATGGCATACCCGTTGTCGGAGTCAACAACCGTGTGTTTCAGCGACAGCGCAGCACCCTGGAAATGCATGTGGTAACCGCGCTTGCGCCCCAGCGTCAAGCGGTAACCCAGTTGACGCGCCATGTCCTCGCCCCAAGGACCGAGGGCCAGCACTGCGTTGGCAGCTGTAACGCTTCCTGCTTCGGTTTGCACAGACCACGCATGGTCTTCGGCTTGCAAACTGCGCGCATCGCCGGATATGAAGCGGCCGCCGCGCTGCTCGAACAAACGCAAATACGCGCTGGAGAGCGCCTGCGGGTCTTGAATTTGCCGCGCGTCCGGGTAATGTACGCCGCCTAAGCAACCGGTTTTCAATGCAGGCTCTAAGTTCAGCAATTCGGAAGACGTCAATGCGAGCGCAGGTACGCCATAAGCGCGGCTGTTTTCAGCCATGGCCAGCACTTGCTGCGCGGTTTGCTGCGTGCGAAAAATTTTGATCCAACCGCGCTCGTTCACCAGCTCTTGCGCCCCCGCCGCGTTGATCAAAGGCTGGTGTTCGCGCCAGCTGTGCTCTATCAATGGCAAAGCACCGGCAACAGCCTGCGGGTACAAAGCGGGCGACGAGTGCTGCCAATAGCGCCACATCCATGGCAGCAAAGACGACAACGCCAACCAGTGGTAATGCGCGGCGGTGCGACGCCCTAGCGCATAAGCAAGCAGGGTTTTGAAGTCACGCGGAAACGCATAGGGAAACACCGTGCTTCGCTCGATCAGCCCGGCGTTACCAAAGCTGGTGCCAGCGCCCGGCCTGCCGCGATCGACCAACACCACATCCCGACCGCGCTCTTGCAGCTTGAGGGCGAGACTGAGCCCGACAATGCCTGCGCCGAGTACCAACACATCTGCTGATTTGTTTTCCATGAGCGGTTTAAGTGACGGCTTTTAAATGAACACACCAAGGATGTTAAACGCCGCAGATGCAAGCCACGGGCAGTGGATGCTGCTGGCGTTGTGGTTGCGGGCTTGATTTAAGCATCCAAAGTCAATGATGTTGGCATGGTCAATAAACAGCTGATGGCGCTTCGATATGTCAACAGCTTAGGAGAATCTCATAAATAATAGGGAGAGTTCAACCCAAAGCATCGTCTTGATAGGAATATAGCAATGACCTGGTCTCTCGACTTTATTCAAACAACTGCGGTGGGTGCCATCGCGCTGTTTGTGGGGGTATCAATCCTGCGCCGCATGCCCGTGCTGCGGCGCTACAACATTCCTGCCGCTGTTGTTGGCGGCCTGGTGGTTGCAATCCTTGTGACGGTGTCTCGCGAATTCAATGTGGGCACCGTCAAGTTTGACACCACTTTGCAAGCGCCATTGATGACAGCATTTTTCACATCCATTGGCTTGAGTGCCAGTGTCGGTTTATTGAGAGCTGGAACACGACAAGCTCTGGTGTTTCTCGCACTTGCAACATTTTTGGCAGTGATCCAAAGTTTGATCGGTATCTTCACTGCTGTTGCCTTCGGCGAATCCCCTCTACTGGGCGTGTTGATGGGTCCAGCTGCACTGACCGGCGGTCCCGCTACCGCATTGGCATTTGCACCGCAGTTTGCAGCAGCAGGCGTGGCGTCTGCTGAATCGGTCGCCATTGCCGCAGCCATGGCGGGTATCGTCATGGGNGGTTTGGTTGGCGGACCCATGGTGACCCGCTTGCTTGAGCATCACCAATTGCACGCATCCGCAGCGACGGCCGCTGAACAAACAACCACAAGCGTGCCCGTCCATTCAAACAGCGATGAAGAGAGCGACTTGCTGGCAGTACTTAAAGGCATCAGCGTTTTGCTTATAGCTATGGGGATTGGTTCTTGGCTAAGCGGCGTCATGAAATCGGCCGATTGGACCCTGCCTGGTTATGTTGGTGCCATGATCATGGGCGCTGTGATTCGCAATCTAGACGATCAGACCCGTTGGCTCCAAATTCCGCATCAATTGACAGAGCGCATAGGTGTGGTCTGCCTGACCTTGTTCCTGGCAGTGGCCTTGATGAATTTAAGGCTGTGGGAACTGACTTCTATTGCTGCGCCCTTACTGGTCAATCTGATTATTCAAGTCCTTGCGGTGGCTTTTTTCTGCTGGTATGTGGTTTTCAGGGTCATGGGCCGTGATTACGACGCCGCTGTCATGAGCGGCGGTTTCATTGGTTTCATGCTGGGCACAACAGCCAATGCGATGGCTGTCATGCACTCGGTGGTTCAGCGGTACGGGCCATCGCCCCGTGCATTCCTGGTGGCTCCCATCGTAGGTGCATTTTTCATCGACTTCACCAACGCATTGCTGATCACAGGCCTGTTAAACCTTTTGAGTTAGCTCTTGACCCCGGTTACCCCAGTCACTGATAGGGCGGGTTGTTTGTATTACGGTGCTTTTATAATTATCAATGCGAAAAATTTCCAAATCCTTTGTCCTGCTCCCCTTATGCATACAAACAATACTTCAATGCGTGTATGGATTCGGTTTGGATTTTGCTGAGGGTATTCAGGTTTCGACGACACATCAATCTGTCATTGAACACCACCATCACGACGCAGTGTCTTTATTTGCTTCACCTTTGCCTGTTTTTATTGATGGCTCATATCGTCCTCCGCAACTCCTCCTATAAAAATAAACCCTGATTGACGCTAGACCTTCAGGTTTTTTTAAATCAAAAGGGTAATTATGAAATTTAACTTTTCATTCATGAAGATCGGTCTTTTGGTCATGGTGATGCCGTTGCTCGTATTTGGGCATGGCATCAGTGAGTCTGATAAGCAAAGTATGTTGAATGGCAGCTATATGCAGTACGTTGGATTAGGTGCAAGTCACATGCTGACTGGCTACGACCATTTACTGTTTTTGCTTGGCGTTGTGTTTTTTTTAACCACGTTTAAAGATATAGTGAAGTTTGTGACTGCCTTCACTGTCGGTCATTGCATCACTTTGATCTTCGCAACCTTTTTCCAAATCACATGGAATTATTGGCTGGTTGATGCCGTCATTGCGGTCAGTGTGATTTACAAAGGTTTTGACAACAACGGTGGATTTCAAAAGCATTTCGATATGCCTTCGCCAAATCTGCTGTGGGTTGTTTTCTCATTTGGACTCTTACACGGCTTTGGACTTTCTACAAGATTGCAACAACTGCCTCTTGGCGAAGAGGCTTGGCAGATGTTGATTCGCATCTTGAGCTTTAACGTCGGTGTTGAACTTGGTCAAATTGCTGCACTCACAGCGATGGTAGGTGTGCTGGCTTTATGCCGCAAATCTAAATCATTTATGCGATTCAGTTACTTTGCAAATTTGACATTGATCGCTGCGGGCATTTATCTGTTGTTGTTCAATTGCATGGCTATCAACACGATTCAAATACTGAACTTTTCCGCTTTCCTGTCAAAGAGCATCTTCATATCCATGAGGATATTGAAATAGAAAATGCAACCAATTCATCTCGAGATTCACTTTAACCAAAAGGATACACAATGAAAATTTTCATCCGACTCTTTACACTAGTCTTTGCTTTGAAATTTTCTCAATCAGCTTTGGCTGGCGCAGGCGAAGATTGTCATTTCCATGGAAAAAAACCTGCCGAGCAATCTACGGTCCTAAAGTGTGCAGACCTGAGAATCCAAAAACTGATTGCCAGAGGAAAAATTGATGCCAGTTGGAAGTCAATCAAACATGAATCCATTACAACGATCGATGGTGAAAATGGAAAAGAGTGGAAAATTCTTTTTACAAATACCGCATCTGCTAACAAAACAAAGATGAATTTATATTTATTCTTCTCAGAATCAGGAAATTTCATTGCAGCAAATCATTCAGGAAAATAATAAATTTTGAAGCCGTATTGCAAAATGCGAATCTGCAAATTTCTTGGCAGTTTGGTTAGATTTACATGAAAAGCAAGCGTGATGCATCTTGCTGTANNTGGACAGTTGATGAGANTGCTTGCCTTGTCCGCGCCCCGTTCAAGGCAAGTTCAGCCGCAGCATCCGAGATGTCTTAAGGCTGCCGGACTTCTTTACCCGATCCCTGAATGGCATCTGCTATTGACAATCGCTGNAANACAACATCTTGTGTGTTAAAAAGATTCAATTCTATAGGTCTGCATCGGGTAAAGGAGAGATGAAATATTCCTTTGAAAAGCCTTGCACAGAAGCTTCAATCTTTAGACATCTTCCGGTAGCAAACCGATTTTTTGAGGATAATAACTACAAGTCAACCAGCATTGCCCCAGCGAGTGAATTCAAACTAGTTTTTAATGAAGCTGGTCTGGCTGGAAAGAGAAAAATCAAGCGATTCAACAGTACTGATCTCAAATGCGTAAAGTTATTTATTTTATTTTTTTAATTTACTGCTGCAATGTATTTGCAGTAAAAAAAACAGTCTTGGTTGGCGCAGGAACAGCAACTTGCAAACAGTTTTTAGAATCAATTCAGCATGGAAATATTGACGAAGAAAATTCTACGAAAACAGGATTCGTGAGCTGGGCGCAAGGGTATGTTTCCGGCAGAAACAAACAGCTTGAAAATTTTGATTACAAAATGAAATTAATTCCCGGGGAACATGAGTATTTGAATATTCTGATTTTCGGCTGTAAAAAAGCCAAAGCTCAAAACAATGAAGAGATAACGCTGTCAACTATGCTTGACGATCTTTTTTCAGATGTCTTTGGCAAAAATTTAATCAAAAAACAATGAGCACAGTCTTTCTTGTATTTCATATGCCTTTTTGAACTCTGCATATTGTTAATTTAAAAAAAATACAATTTCTAGCTGTATGAAAAAACTCATTTTTATATTTTTAATCAGCTGCAACTTGGCTTATGCAAGCAATTGGGTATCCATTTGGAAACGAGAATACTTAGAATATTTTATTGACATGGACAACGTCAGAAAAGACGGCGCATTTGTCGAAGCATGGACCAAAACCAATCCTCATTTTAATAATTCCGGGGAAACCATTACTTCGGTTGATTTTTGGAAAATAGATTGCATCAATTACACATACAAATTTTACACGGTGTCCGTTAAAGATAATATTGACATTTCCACTTTTTCATCTAACAGCAGTATTCTGATTTCAGACACCGGCATTGCATTTCAAATCTACAAAAGATTTTGCCGACAATAACGAAATCCTCATCAGATGCAAGTGATCGATTAAGCCTCGGTCTGCCTCCAACCAAGTGGCGGCGTTGTGGTGAGTCGAATGAAAAGCCTTGCAGTGTGGATGAATAGCGAGCGGGTCAGCACCCGGACTGCCGTACAAGGCAAAGACCAACTTCCATACGACGACAGTTGGTTGCAGTCGACCCAAGCACGCCCGCTGTCGCTGACCTTAGCTTTTACGCCGGGCAACCAATCGCACAGTGGCNCCCATGTCGGTGCGTAGTTTGATATGCGTTGTGCAACATCTGTTTTCCGATCAGCTTTTTGCGATCAGTCGCCGTAGTGAGCGACTGTGGTCAAAAATTTGGTGTGCTGCTTTTTGCTTAATTGAAATATATTTCTGAAACAACTCTTGGGACGAAAAAAAGCCCGCGTGATGCGGGCT
>JGI25911J50253_10000088_pt1 | contig 26173 bp, 25 predicted proteins | sample LauGreSBDMM110SD_3_FD_50253 | JGI IMG/M metagenome (IMG submission 50253) | reverse complement strand
CTGACCAAACGCATGTCTTTAGAGATGATCAAAGACGGTATTTGCGTCAACGCCATCGCCCCTGGCGCATTTGCTTCCGAGATGAACCGCGAAGCGCGGGACCACGGGGACGCCACCGCGCAAACCATTCCTGCAAGGCGTATCGGTAAAGACGAAGACATGGCCGCTGCTGCCATCTATTTGTCCAGCAACGCCAGCGACTATGTGGTGGGCCATACCTTGGTGGTCGACGGCGGGGTCACCTTGGCCAGAGGCTGAAGCGATAATAGGGATGCAGGCAATGTTGTGTCACAGGAAAAAGTTGACCGCATTGTTTAAGTCGCAGCCAACAACCAAGGCTTAGGCCTTAGCATCTTCAAAACAGCCACAACACAAAGGGGTAAATCATGGCCAAAGGCGATCAAAAGAGCAACAAGATGTCTAAGAAACCCAAAAAGGACACCTCTCCCGCAAAACCCATTGTTCCTGGCGACCGCCCCACGCCGCCGGTTACTTTTGTGGCGCCTCGTGGAAAGTTGAAAAATAAATAAGCCTTGATAAAGGCTTATTGAACAGGGCCTTTGATGGCGGCGGGCATGGGCAAGGGCATGACTTGTATGCCCTCCTCTAACAAGGCGCTGGTTTCTTCTCTCGATACTTGTCCTCGTATCGCCCGCTCGGGGGTTTCCCCATAATGCATTTTTCGCGCTTCTTCTGCGAACTGCCCGCCAACATCTTCGGTATGGCTAAGCACATGTTGAACCATTTTCAGCCAAGCTTGTTGCTGAACCTCTGAAGGCACGACCGCAGCAGACTGCGCAGAAGTTGTTGCCATATCCGCCGACTCAGCAGCATCATTAGACGCAAAGTGCGACTCTTGAGACGAAGATGCACCCGATAAATTCAAGCGCGGCGCACTCAACATTTTGGTGATTTGATGGTCACCGCAAAAGGGGCACTCTACCAAGAATCGGGTATTTTGGGACTGAAAATCGTCCTCAGACGCGAACCACCCTTCAAAGCTGTGCTGCTGCTGGCAGTGGAGATCAAGAACTTTCATGACAACATTATGTCAAAGACTTAGCTGCCCAGCGCTTGCACCACCGCATTGGCACATAAAGCCATCAGCCCGCCAGGCAATAGGCCTAGCAACAGCACCAAGCCACCGTTGAGGGCCAGCACAAAACGCACATCTGCACCTGCAGATACAGTGGCCACTGACAAAGGCGGATCAAAATACATCACCTTAATGACCCTGAGGTAATAAAAAGCGCCCACCAATGACATAGCCACTGCAAAAATAGCCAGACCCACAGCAGCTGGCTGGCCCGTGGCCACCAAGGCCTGAATCACTGACAGTTTGGCAAAGAAACCTACCAATGGCGGCACACCTGCCAAGGAGAACAAACAAACCGCCATCACCCCAGCAAATAAGGGGCTGCGGCTGTTCAAGCCGGCAAAGTCGGCGATTTCTTCGCTCTCGAAACCTTCTTTGGCAAGCAACAAAATCACACCAAAAACACCCAGCGTTGTCAGCACATAGCTGATCATGTAGAACATGGCAGAACTGTAGGCATTGGCCGCTGACAAGGTATTGCCATTGACCACGCCTGACAACATGCCAATCAACACAAAACCCATTTGGGCGATGGTGGAAAATGCCAACATGCGCTTGAGATTGGTCTGTGCAATGGCTGAGAGGTTGCCAATAAGCAAAGTCACCACAGCCAAGACCATTAACATTTGTTGCCAATCGATGGCCAAGGGCAACAAGCCGTCTACCAACAAACGCATCATCATGGCAAAAGCAGCCAATTTAGGCGCACCACCAATCAACAAGGTAATAGCCGTAGGCGCACCTTGGTAGACATCCGGCACCCACATATGAAAAGGGGCGGCACCCAGCTTGAAAGCGATACCGCACACCACAAAGACCACGCCCAAGACCAGCACCTGATGCTTGACATGCCCAGTGGCAACCGCCGTGAAGACCGTGCTTAAATCGAGACTGCCCGTGGCACCATAAAGCATAGATAAACCATAGAGCAAAAAGCCACTGGCCAAAGCGCCCAACACAAAATATTTCATGGCAGCTTCGGTGGCGTTTCCGTTGTCTCGACGCAAAGCTACCAAGGCATAACTGGCAAGCGTCAACAATTCAAGCCCTAAATAAATGACTAAAAAATTGTTGCCCGAGATCATGACAAACATGCCCAGCAAAGCAAACAAGGTAAGCGTGTACCACTCCCCGCCTTTGAGCATTTGCCTGTCAGCCACATAGGGTCTGCCGTACACAAAAGTCACCATCACGGCCAAGGTTGCAAAACACTTGAGCCAATTACCCATGGCGTCTGACACCACCATATTGCCAAAACTGTAAAGCGTCGTACCACTGCTGGCATACAAGGCTTGGATGATGGCCACACTGGCCAAGGTAAGCATAGACAAACCATAGGTCAAATTACGCCTAGGCGTGGTCACCCACAAGTCCACCATGGCAATGACGCAAGCCATGATGAGCAAAACGATTTCAGGGTAAACCGCAACCCAACTGAAGTTGTCAATCATGTTTTCATCCCGTGGTGTGCAGCTTGGGGGTTCATAGAGGCAACTTGCTGACAGAGGCTTGTTGAATCAATTGATCCACCGAGGCATTCATCACATCGGTGAAAGGCTTGGGGTAAAGGCCCATGACCATCACTGCCACAGCCAATAAGCTCAACATGAAAAATTCTCGTGCGTTGATATCCGTTAAGTGCTTAACCTCGTCATTGACAACAGGCCCAAAATAAACCCGCTTGACCATCCACAAGGTATAAGCCGCGCCAAAAATAAGCGCAGAGGACGCGGCCAATCCAATCCAGAAATTGAATTTCACGGCAGCCAAAATCACCATCCACTCACCCACAAAACCTGCCGTGCCTGGCAAACCGCAATTGGCCATGGCAAACAACAAAGCAAAGGCTGTGAATTTGGGCATGGTGTTGACAACGCCGCCATAGCTGGCGATTTCACGGGAATGAACGCGGTCGTATAAAACGCCAATGCATAAAAACATGGCGGCAGAAACAAATCCGTGGGCAATCATTTGCACGATACCGCCACTGATACCCAAAGGGCTGAACATGAAAAACCCCATGGTGACAAATCCCATGTGCGCCACAGACGAATAGGCCACCAGCTTTTTCATGTCTTGCTGAACAACCGCAACCAGTCCCACATAGACCACGGCAACCACCGATAAAGCGATCAACAGCCATGCCCACTCGTGTGAAGCGTCGGGCGTGATGGGCAGAGAAAACCGCAGAAAACCGTAAGCGCCCAACTTCAGCATGATGGCTGCCAGCACAGCCGAGCCGCCCGTAGGCGCTTCAACGTGCACATCAGGCAACCAGGTATGCACGGGCCACATGGGGACCTTGACGGCAAAGGCTGCAAAAAAAGCAAAAAACAACAAGGTCTGGGCACGCGCAGACAAAGGCAATGCTTGCCAAACAACTAAATCAAAACTTCCACCCGATTGAATGTAGAGATAAATCAACGCCACCAGCATCAGCAGCGAACCCATCAAGGTGTAGAGAAAAAACTTGAAGGCTGCGTAAATTTTGTTTGGCCCACCCCATATGCCAATGATGAGGTACATGGGGATAAGCGTTGCTTCAAAAAACACATAAAACAACATGCCGTCCAAAGCGCAAAATACGCCAATCATCACGCCGCTCAGTACCAGGAATGCGCCCATGTATTGATTGACTCGCTCAGTGATGACTTCCCACGCAGAAATAACCACCACCACGGTGATGAACGAGGTGAGCAGCACCAACCACAAAGAAATGCCGTCAACACCCAAGTGATACGCCATATTAAAGCGCAGTACCCATGGCATGTTTTCTACAAATTGCATGGAGGCACTGCTGTTATCAAACTGGGTGTACAAAGGCAAACACACCAAGAAACTCAACACCGCTGAAAACAAAGCAGCCCAGCGAACCAAGCTGGCTTTGTCGTCTCGCCCCAAGGCCAAAATCAGAACACCCAAAACGATAGGTGTCCAAATGGCCAGACTCAACATCCCCATGGCATGTCTCTTTTCAAAAGATAAATTTGCATATCAGTCACTCAGGGTGTAAGCCAAACAAACCAAGTGATGAGGCCAAACATGCCCAAAATCATCACCAAGGCATAGTGGTACAAAAAGCCTGTTTGCAGTTGTTTGCTCAAGCGAGAAACCACCCCGACTAATTTCCATGACCCATTCACAACCAAACCATCGATCAAGCCTTGGTCCCCGCCCCGCCACAATACAGTGGCCAATGCACGAGAGCCCTTGGCCAACACCTTTTCGTTGAAATCATCCAAATAATATTTATTGACCAGCAATGTGTGTAGGGGCTTGAAGGTGCGCAAAATAGCAGCCGGTAAAGACGGCTTGACCATGTACATATAGTAGGACAGGGTTACGCCACCCACAGCCAAAAGCAGGGGAAGTGTAGATAAGGCATGCACAGCCATAGCCAAAGCGCCATGAAACTCTTGCTTGAACTCTTGCATGGCAGGATGGAGATTGGCATTGACATAAATAGCGTCTTTAAGGAAGTCGCCAAACAACATGGGCTCTATGGTGAAGTAGCCAATAAAGACCGAGGGAATAGCCAGCAACACCAAGGGGAGCGTGACCACCCAAGGTGACTCATGCGGCACATGCGGGTGTTCACCATGGTGGTGGTGGGCGTCGGGATTTTGGTCATAGCGCTCTTTGCCGTGAAAGACCAAGAAGTACATTCGGAAAGAATAAAAAGCCGTGATAAAAACCCCAGCTAAAACTGCGAAGTAGGCCCATCCAGCCGCAGGCAAGTGGCTGGCAGCGACCACCTCAATGATGCTGTCTTTGGAATAAAAACCAGAAAAAAGTGGCGTGCCAATCAGCGCCAAAGATCCCAATAAAGAAGTGATCCAAGTGATGGGCATGTATTTGCGCACGCCGCCCATCCAACGAATATCTTGGTTGTGGTGCAGACCCATGATGACAGAGCCCGCGCCTAAAAACAGCAAGGCTTTAAAGAAAGCATGCGTCATCAAATGGAACACCGCCACCGAGTAGGCTGATGCGCCCAGCGCGACAGTCATATAGCCCAGTTGCGACAAGGTGGAATAGGCCACCACCCGCTTGATGTCGTTTTGAACAATACCTAAAAAGCCCATGAACAAAGCGGTGATGGATCCCACCACCATGATGAGATTGAGCGCGGTGTCCGACAACTCAAACAAGGGTGACATACGTGCCACCATGAAAATACCTGCAGTCACCATGGTTGCCGCATGAATCAAGGCTGAGATAGGTGTGGGGCCTTCCATGGAATCGGGCAGCCACACATGCAGTGGGAACTGCGCAGACTTGCCCATGGCACCGATAAAGAGGCAAATACAAATGACCGTGACCAGCATCCACGATGTGCCTGGCAAAGTAGCCGCACTGAGTTGAGTGGCTTGAGCGAAAACCTCGGTGTAATTCAAAGTTCCAGCGAACGCAGCTATCAGGCCAATGCCCAAAATAAAACCAAAGTCACCTACGCGGTTAACCAAGAAGGCTTTCATATTGGCAAAGATGGCACTGGGTTTGTTAAACCAAAAACCAATGAGCAAGTACGACACCAAGCCCACAGCCTCCCAACCAAAAAACAGTTGAAGTAAGTTGTTGCTCATCACCAGCATCAACATGGCGAAAGTGAATAAAGAGATATAGGCGAAAAAGCGGTTATAGCCCTCGTCTTCTTCCATATAGCCAATGGTGTAGATGTGCACCATCAAAGAGACGAAGGTCACCACGCACATCATCATGGCTGTGAGGCCATCAACCAAGAACCCAATCTCCATCTTTAAGCCGCCCACCACCATCCATGTGTAAATGGTTTCGTTGAACCGGGCACCGTCTTGCACCACCAGCATCAGTGTGTGGGCAGACAAAATGAAGGACAACAAAACACCGGATATGGTCAATGCGTGGCTGAGCCTGCGCCCTAGCCATGCGCCGCCCAAGGCTGTACCGAAAATACCTGCAAGCAGGGACCCCAGCAGTGGTGCCAAGGCGATCACCAGCAAGGTTGAGGCGTGAAGAGATGCGTTCATCGGTTTTCCATCAACCCTTTAAGGCGTTGAGTTCGTCGGCTTGGACAGTGGCACGATTGCGAAACAACAAGACCAAAATAGCCAAGCCAATGGCCGACTCAGCAGCAGCGACGGTGAGTATGAAAAACACAAAAATTTGCCCGTGGATATCGCCCAGGTAGTGAGAGAAGGCGACGAAATTGATGTTGACTGCCAGCAGCATTAACTCAATCGCCATTAACAAAACAATTAAGTTTTTACGGTTTAAAAAAATACCAATCACCGACAGAGAAAACAAAATGGCAGCCAAAGTAAGGTAATGACCCAGGGTAACGTTCATGGTGTTTTGCCCTCTTCGGGAGTTGGTGCCATGGGTTGGCGAACCGCATCCATTTTGACCAATCGCATGCGGTCCGCCGCCTTGACCCTGACTTGGTCGGAAGGATTTTGAGCCTTGCTGTCCTTGCGCTCACGCAAAGTCAAGGCAATCGCGGCCACGATAGCCACCAGCAAAATCACAGCAGCAATTTCAAGCGGGTATAAATACTCGGTATAAAGAACGATGCCCAGTTCTTTGGTATTTGAATACTGCACGCCCTCAGGCATGGCAGGCGCAACAGGTGCTTGTGTCAAGCGAAAACCACCCAAGACCACAGAGGCCAACTCCAACGCCAACAATGCGCCAATTGAGGCCGCCAGGGGAAAGTGGCTCCAAAAACCTTTTCGCATGGCTTCGATATTGATGTCAAGCATCATCACCACAAACAAAAACAAAACCATCACTGCGCCCACATAGACCAAGATCAAGGCAATCGCTAAAAACTCGGCTTGCAACAAAATCCAAATAGCTGAAGCTTGGAAAAAACATAAAACCAAGTAAAGCGCAGAATGCACGGGATTGCGCGAGGTGATGACCTTCAGCGCAGCAAACAGCAACACAGCGGCAAAGGTGTAAAAGAAGATCGAGATGATGTCCATAGTGCTTGGATGTCCTGAGATCAGCGGTATTTGGCGTCAGCCGCCTTGCTTGCTGCGATTTGCGGCTCGTACCTGTCGCCCACGGCCAGCAGCATCTCTTTGGTGAAATACAAATCCCCGCGCTTTTCTCCGTGGTACTCTAAAACATGGGTTTCGACAATTGAATCAACGGGGCAACTTTCTTCGCAAAATCCGCAAAAAATACATTTGGTTAAATCGATGTCGTAACGCGATGTGCGCCGTGAGCCATCCTCACGGACATCCGATTCAATGGTGATGGCCATGGCAGGACATACAGCCTCGCACAACTTACAAGCTATGCAGCGTTCTTCACCGTTTTCATATCTGCGCAAGGCATGCAAGCCTCTGAAGCGAGGACTCAGCGGTGTTTTTTCTTCGGGGAATTGAACTGTGATTTTTTTAGCAAACATGTATTTGCCAGTGATGGCCATGCCTTTGAACATCTCCAGCAATAAAAAGCTGGAAAAGAAATCTTTCCATGAGAAAGCTGCACTGTTCATGCTTACATCAGACGTTGTCATCAGGGGCTCCGCTTCATGACCAAATATTCCAAGGTGTTTGCATCCAAATACCCACCACAACCAACCAGACCAAGGTCACGGGAATAAAAATTTTCCAACCCAAACGCATAATTTGGTCATAGCGAAAACGTGGGAAAGTTGCCCTCACCCACAAGAACATGGTCACCACCACAAAGGTTTTGATCGCCAACCATATCCATGCCGGGACCCAAGTCAACCATGCGCTCTCAAAAGGTGGCAACCAGCCGCCAAGAAACAGCAGCACAGTGATGGTGGAGACCAAAATCATATTGGCGTATTCGCCAAGGAAGAACAAGGCAAACGACATGCCCGAATACTCAATCATGTGGCCAGCCACAATTTCGGATTCGCCCTCAACCACATCAAAAGGATGGCGATTGGTTTCAGCCAAGCCTGAGATAAAGAAAACCAAAAACACAGGAAACAAAGGCAACCAATTCCAGGACAAAAACGTCAAGCCCATGTCCGCAAACATGCCTTTGGATTGACCCATGACCACATCAGTCAAATTCAAGCTGCCCGCGACCATGAGAACCACCACCAACGAAAAGCCCATGGCAATTTCATAGCTGACCATTTGCGCCGAGGCGCGTAAGGCGCCCAGCAATGCATATTTGGAGTTGGAAGCCCAACCGGCAATGATGATGCCGTAAACCTCAAGAGAAGTGATGGCCATCAAAAACAACAAGCCCGCATTGATATTGGCCAAGGCCACTTCAGGACCAAAAGGTATCACCGCCCAAGCAGCCAAGACAGGCATCATGGTCATCACCGGCCCTAAGAAAAACAAACCCTTGCTGGCCTGGGTAGGTTGGATGATTTCTTTGGTGAACACTTTCAGTGCGTCAGCAATGGGTTGCAACAAACCCAAGGGGCCCACACGGTTGGGGCCGAATCGAATTTGGGTAAAACCAATCGCTTTACGTTCCCACAGCGTCAAATAAGCCACGCAGAGTAACAAGGGCAGGACAACAGCCACGATTTTGAGCAAAATCCACAGCACAGGCCAAGCCATGGCAGACCACCAACTGGCGTCCAGCATGGTGAGTCCGGTCTGATAGATCCAATCAGACATACAACTCTTGCTTGGACCGCGCATCCGCAGTCAACTGCAAAGACGGTGCACGCCTGACCAAACCATCGAGCTGGTAAATGCCGGCAGTCACAGGCGCAGCCAACGCAGGAGACAACTGATTGACGGGGGCGTGGCAGTCGTTGTTCAAGCGGGCAGTCCATTCTGCTTGCAATGCATCCCCACGAATTTGTTCCACCGAATCGTAGTCAAAGCCTGAAACGCCCAACAGATTGGCCAACACACGCAGCACTTTCCAAGCGGGACGTGTTTCTCCCAGTGGCCTGACCACACCATGAAAACTTTGTACTCTTGCTTCGGTGTTGATGAAGCTGCCTGCGGTTTCTGTGAATGGCGAAATAGGCAGCAGCACATCGCTGAAGTCCAGATTGGTTTTGAAAGGTGAAAGCGTGACAACCATTTCTTTTTCAGCCAGCGACTTGACCGCAGACGCGCCTTGAGCGCAGTCAAACAAAGGCTCGGTATTGAGCAAAAACAAGGCTTTAAGCTGGGGTGATTGCAGCATCGCTTGGGTATGCATGCCACCTTGAACAGGCATGGCCGAAGCGACTTGCGCGCCAACTGTGTTTGCAGCCTCGCCTAAGAACCCGACGCTTGCACCGGTTTGTTGACCTACCCAATTGGCCAAGACCAACAGTGCAGAACAATGCGCATGATGGGCCACAGCGTTACCCAATAACACCGCTTTTCGATCGCCCGATAAAAGTGAAGTGGCAATGGCTTGCGCTGCTGTTGATTGTGAGTTTCCTGGCACAGGCGCGGCAACACCCGCGCGCTCTGCCAGCACAGCCGCCACATCCGCCATGGCTTGCAGCCAATCGGTATGAGGCAGCACCTGCACTTGCGCCAGCGGCATGGCCCAATCGGGTGTCATGTCGCCCAAGGCATGAACTTTCCCCCCTGTTCGAGCAGATTGACGCAAACGCAAAGCAAGCAAGGGGTGGTCCTTGCGGATATTGCTGCCAATCACCCAAGCACTTTGCAAATGAGACAAAGATGCAATGGGGGTACCCAACCAACGAACCATGCCGTCGTGATGAAAATCAGCCGCACGCAAACGCGAATCTATGTTGTCGCTGCCCAATCCACGCATGAACTTGGCCGCCAAAAACAACTCTTCCAGCGTGCTGTGCGGACTGGCCAAGCAGCCAATGGCTGAAGCGCCATGCTCGGTTTTGATAGCTTTTACACCATTGGCGATGTATTCCAACGCAACTTGCCAATCGACGGTTTGCCACAGACCACCTTGCTTGATCATGGGCTGGGTTAAGCGATCAGGGCCGTTCAAAGCTTCGTAGCTGAAGCGGTCACGGTCTGCTATCCAGCACTCGTTGACTTCTTCATTTTCAAAAGGCACGACACGCAAAACCTGATGGTTTTTAACTTGCACAATCAAATTAGCGCCCGTGGAATCATGGGGGCTGATGGATTTGCGTCGTCCCAACTCCCAGGTACGCGCTTGGTAGCGAAATGGCTTGCTGGTCAGCGCGCCTACGGGACAAATATCGATCATGTTGCCAGACAGCTCGGAGTCGACAGTTTCACCGACAAAGGTCTCGATCTCTGCGTGCTCGCCACGGTGCGACATGCCCAGCTCCATGCTGCCTGCAATTTCTTGACCAAAACGTACACAGCGGGTGCAGTGAATACAGCGACTCATCTCTTTCATGCTGATGAGCGGGCCCACATCTTTGTGAAAGACAACCCGTTTTTCTTCGTCATAGCGGGAGGCACTGCCGCCATAACCCACGGCCAAGTCTTGCAACTGACACTCGCCGCCCTGATCACATATAGGGCAATCAAGCGGATGGTTGATCAGCAAAAACTCCATCACTGACTTTTGCGCTTTGATGGCACGCTCAGACTTGGTGTGAACCACCATGCCTTGCGTCACCGGTGTGGCGCAGGCAGGCATAGGCTTGGGTGCTTTTTCAATATCGACCAAGCACATGCGGCAATTGGCTGCAATGCTGAGCTTCTTGTGATAGCAAAAATGCGGAATGAATGTTCCCGCCTGCTCAGCCGCTTGAATCACCACACTGCCTTCGGTGACTTGCACTGTCTTGCCATCAATTTGGAGTTCAACCATGGTCTGTATCGCGGGTTAGGTGTACGCCGCGACCATGCAGGTCTTGTGCGTGATGTGATGTTCAAATTCGGGACGGAAATGCTTGAGCATGCCGCGCACTGGCATGGCAGACGCATCGCCCAAAGCGCAAATGGTTCTGCCCATGATGTTTTCAGCCACGCTGTCGAGCAAATCCATATCGGTGGCTTTGCCTTGCCCATTTTCCAATCGATCGACGATGCGCCACAACCACCCCGTGCCCTCTCGGCAAGGGGTACATTGCCCGCAAGACTCATGCATGTAAAAGGCTGACAAGCGCTGCAAACTCTTGACCATGCAACGGCTGTCATCCAACACGATGACAGCACCCGAACCCAGCATAGAGCCCGCTTTGGCAATAGCGTCAAAGTCCATGGTGGTGTCCATCATGACGGACCCGGGCAATACAGGAGCAGAAGACCCCCCCGGAATCACCGCTTTGAGTTTGCCTCCAGCGCGCACACCGCCGGCGAGTTCAAGCAATGTGGCAAAAGAAGTTCCCATGGGAATCTCGTAGTTGCCGGGAAGCTCTACATCACCGCTGACAGAAAAAATCTTGGTGCCGCCGTTGTTAGGCTTGCCGCAAGCCAAATAAGCCGGCCCGCCGTTTCGAATGATCCAAGGCACAGCAGCGAATGTTTCTGTGTTGTTGATGGTGGTGGGTTTGCCGTAAACACCAAAGCTCGCTGGAAAAGGCGGCTTGAAACGCGGTTGGCCTTTTTTGCCTTCTAAAGATTCAATCAAAGCAGTTTCTTCACCGCAAATATAAGCACCAAATCCATGTGCCGCATGCAACTGGAAATTGAATGCGCTGCCCATGATGTTGTCGCCCAAATAGCCAGCCGCACGGGCTTCTTCTAGGGCAGCTTCAAAGCGGTCGTAGGTTTGAAAGATTTCGCCATGGATGTAGTTGTAGCCCACCGAAATGCCCATGGCGTAGGCTGCGATAGCCATGCCTTCAATGACGATATGCGGGTTGAACTCAAGGATGTCGCGGTCTTTGCAGGTACCTGGCTCACCTTCGTCGGAATTACAGACAAGGTATTTTTGACCAGGGAACTGGCGCGGCATAAAGCTCCATTTCAAACCGGTTGGAAAACCGGCCCCTCCTCGGCCACGCAAACCAGACTCCTTTATGGAGGCAATGACTTGGTCTTGGGTCAGGCCTTCAGCGCCATGCATACCCAAAATACTTCTCAACGCTTGGTATCCACCACGCGCTTCATAGTCTTTCAAATGCCAATTTTTTCCATTTAAGTCGGCGAAAATTTGCGGCTGTAGATGGCGATCGTGAAAACTAGTTTGTTTTCCCGATGTTTGAAACTGTGCCAAAACTTGGTTTATATTCATGACGACTCCTTGACTGCAAGGCGCAAACCGTCAATCAGCAGATCGAGTTTGTCATCGCTCATATAGCTGCACATGGAACGATCGTTGACCAACAACACGGGTGCATCTGCACATGCGCCCATGCACTCTGCCGGTTGCAGGGTGAACATGCCGTCGGCAGTGGTTGCGCCCACTTTAACTTGCAGCTTTTCAGACAAATGATGCAGGGCTTTTTGCCCCCCACGCAGCTGGCAAGGCAAATTGGTGCACACATTGATTTTGTAACGCCCCACAGCTTTTAAATTGAACATGTTGTAGAAGGTGCTGACCTCATGAACAGCCATGACAGGCATGCCCAAATAAAGCGCAACACCTTTTTCGCTCTCAGGACTGACATGGCCTTGGGTTTGCTGCACGATAGCCAAACACGCGATAACAGCAGACTGTTTTTGGTCAGCAGGGTATTTGGCAAGCTCGCGATCAAAGCGGGCCTGAACATCGGCAGAAAAAGTCTGCCCAGCTATGGTTTGCATATGTGCGGTGTTCATCGGTCAATCTCGCCAAAAACAATATCCAAAGTGCCAATGATGGCGACAGTATCGGAAATCATGTGGCCGCGAGTCATTTCATCCATGGCTGACAAATGNGCAAATCCAGGCGCACGAATCTTTAAGCGATAAGGCTTGTTGGCNCCATCGCTGACCAAGTAAATACCAAACTCACCCTTGGGATGCTCNACNGCTGCGTAAGCCTCNCCCTCAGGCACATGAAAGCCTTCTGTGAAGAGTTTGAAATGGTGAATCAACTCCTCCATGCTGGACTTCATGCCTTCGCGTTGGGGAGGCGCTACCTTGTGGTTATTGGTAATCACGGGACCAGGGTTGGCACGCAACCACTTCACACATTGACTGATGATGTGGTTGGACTGGCGCATTTCTTCCACACGAATCAAATACCGGTCGTAACAGTCACCCGTCTTGCCCACCGGAATATCAAAATCCATTTGGTCGTATACATCGTAAGGCTGGTGTTTGCGCAAATCCCAAGCCACCCCCGAACCACGCAACATTGGGCCAGTGAAACCTAAATTTTTAGCCCGCTCAGGTGTGACCACGCCAATGCCGACCGTTCGCTGCTTCCATATGCGGTTGTCAGTCAATAAAGTTTCGTACTCATCAACATACTTGGGAAAGCGCTTGGTGAAGTCGTCGATGAAATCAAGCAAAGAACCATTGCGGTTTTCATTCAACTGCGAAATGGCCTTGGCATTCTTGAACTTGCTCACCATGTACTGAGGCATGGTGTCGGGCAAGTCTCTGTAGACACCGCCCGGACGGAAATAAGCCGCATGCATGCGCGCACCGGACACGGCCTCGTACATATCAAACAAATCTTCTCTTTCGCGGAAACAATAAATCAGAATATTCATGGCGCCGCAATCGAAGCCATGCGTCCCCAACCACATCAAATGGTTGAGCATTCGGGTTATTTCCGAGAACATGACGCGAATGTATTGAGCGCGCACCGGCACATCCAAACCCATGAGCTTTTCAATCGCTAAACAATAGGCGTGCTCATTGCACATCATCGAGACATAGTCGAGCCTGTCCATATAAGGCAAAGCTTGAATATAAGTTTTGCTTTCCGCCAATTTTTCAGTTGCGCGGTGTAGCAAACCTATGTGAGGGTCAGCGCGTTGCACCACCTCACCATCGAGTTCGAGCACCAAGCGCAACACACCATGCGCGGCAGGATGCTGTGGCCCTAAATTCAAAGTGTAATTTTTAATGTCTGCCATATGCGCTCAGTGCAAACCGCCGTAGTTGTCTTCTCGAACAATGCGAGGCGTAATTTCACGCGGCTCAATGGTGACGGGTTGGTAAATCACCCGTTTTTGCTCTTCGTCGTAACGCATTTCTACATGGCCCGAGGTAGGAAAGTCTTTACGGAAGGGGTGGCCAATAAAACCATAATCGGTCAAGATGCGGCGCAGATCTGAATGACCTTCAAACAAAATGCCAAACAAGTCGAAGGCTTCGCGTTCATACCAATTGGCGCTGTTCCATATGTCATTGATGGAGGGCAATAGGGGCATATCGTCATCCAGCAAAAATACCCTTAAGCGAAGTCGCCAATTGTGGGCAAGCGACAGCAAATGACTGGTCACCGCATAGCGAGGTAAATCGCTGAATGCTGAGGGTGCGTTATTTTTGTAATCAGAATAATCAACGCCACACAAATCTAGCAACTGCTCAAAAGCCAATTCAGGATGGTCGCGCAGGGTTTGAGCAACAGTTAAATAGTCACTGGCTTGCACAGTCATGGTGATTTCACCCAAGGTGATTTTCAACTCTGGGGACAAGTTGACAAACACTTTTCTTAAAGTGTCTTCAAGCTGAAGAAGAGAAACTGTTGACGCCATTAAGGGTTATCCGCGAGCGATGGTGTTTTCACGGCGAATCTTGTTTTGCAGTTGCAAGATGCCATAAAGCAAAGCTTCAGCCGTGGGGGGGCAACCAGGCACATACACATCTACCGGAACAATGCGATCACAACCTCGGACAACCGAGTAGCTGTAGTGGTAGTAACCTCCGCCATTGGCACAAGAACCCATGGATAAGACCCATCGCGGTTCACTCATTTGGTCGTAGACCTTGCGTAAAGCAGGGGCCATTTTGTTGCACAAAGTGCCCGCGACTATCATCAAATCAGATTGACGGGGGCTGGGCCTGAACAACATGCCAAACCTGTCCATATCGTACCTGGCCGCACCCGCGTGCATCATTTCTACAGCGCAGCAGGCCAAGCCAAAAGTCATAGGCCAAAGAGAACCAGTCTTTGCCCAATTCACCACCGAGTCATACGAGGTGGTGATAAAGCCTTCTTTGAAAACCCCGTCAAGTGACATAAATTACTCCCAGTCAAGGGCCCCTTTTTTCCATTCGTAAATAAAACCTACGACAAGAATACCAAGAAAAATCATCATGGCCATAAACCCTGTGGTTCCAATTTCTTTAAGGGCGGCAGCCCAGGGGAAAAGGAAAGCAATTTCCAAATCAAAAAGGATAAACAAAATAGCTACCAGGTAATAGCGGACATCAAATTTGCTTCGGGCCTCGTCAAAAGCCTCAAAGCCACACTCATAGGGAGAGTTTTTGGCTGGGTCGGGCCGTTGCGGCCCCAGCAAAAACCCAATAAGTTGGGGAACAACGCCGACCAACAGGCCAACGAGGATAAACAACATAACGGGGAGATACTGCTCTAGACTCATTTCAATCTCTGGTTTGCAGATTGGGATGTTGGCCAGACGGGTATGTCTGACGCCAGCATGACAATTNACTGGACATGGTGCCGTCGGCGAGACTCGAACTCGCACAGCTTTCGCCACTACCCCCTCAAGATAGCGTGTCTACCAATTTCACCACGACGGCATGAAAAACCNANNATTTTAACTCGAAATATGCTCTTTCCCCCTATGGAGGGATGATGCCNGAGGNAGAAAAATCTATTTGCCGGGGATTTGCGATGCAGGTGAACTCGGCACAGCGGGTGCAGGGGTGGCGGCGGGGCTGGCAGGCACAGCAGTTGGGTTGACGCCAGGCACAAGGTCGGCAGCTGTGGGTGGCACTGCGGGCTGAGAACGCTCTAGAACGCTGCCCTCAGACGAAGGTGCTGCCCGTAAATTACCAAAATACGCTTGCGCCAAGGTACACACAAAAAAGACAGCAGCTAAAACGGCTGTGGTGCGCGAGAGAAAGTTAGCGCCACCGCTGGCACCAAACAAACTCCCCGACGTACCGCTTCCAAACGCAGCACCCATATCGGCACCCTTGCCATGCTGGATCAAAATCAACCCAATCATGCCAAGCGCAGAAAGAATTTGAACAATCATCAATAAATTAAGAAGTGTGCTCATGAAAACTCCAAATCAGTCACTGCGATGCTGCAGCCACAATAGATAAAAAATCGGCCGCCTTGAGTGAGGCGCCACCTACCAGGCCACCATCAATGTCTGGTTGAGATAACAAGCTCTTGGCATTGGAAGCATTCATGCTTCCGCCATACAAAATAGCCATGCCCTCGGCATGCTTTGAAGCTGCAGCCAGTTGGTGCCTCAGCATGGCATGAACCTCTTGGGCTTGCTCGGGACTGGCTGTTTTACCTGTGCCGATGGCCCAAACAGGTTCATACGCCACCACAATTTCACTGATGCAGTGACCATTGGCATGGATCACGGCTGCCAATTGACGCTTAACCACTTCGGCTGTTTCACCAGCCTCACGCTGTGCAAGTGTTTCACCCAAACAAACAATCGGCGTGATGCCAACCGCCAAAGCACGTTGCGCTTTCAGTGCAACGATTTCATCGGTTTCACCGTGGTATTGGCGACGTTCGGAATGACCGCACAACACATAGCGAACCTCAAAGTCACGCAACATGCTGGCAGAAACTTCACCAGTGAAAGCGCCACTGTCAAAGGCAGACACATCTTGCGCGCCCCAAAGAACAGCAGAATGGCTGCACAAGTTTTGTACCTGCGACAGATACAAAGCTGGCACACACACCGCCACTTTGCATGCAGGCTGCCCCACATCTTTGCTGATAGCCAGCAACAAGTCTTGATTAGCAGCCAAGCTGCCATTCATCTTCCAGTTACCAACAATCAGTTGAGATCGCATGACAATACCTTTACTCTTGGTGGGGAGGCGTTTGCTCGTCTTCGTGGTGTGACTGGGCGGGTGCCTCGGAGCGGTCGAGCAAGGCTTTCATTGACAACTTGACACGACCTTTTTCGTCGGTTTCCAAGACTTTGACACGCACGACTTGACCTTCAGCCAAGACATCGGTGACCTTGGCAATGCGCTCGTGGCTGATTTGGCTGATGTGCAACAAGCCATCTTTGCCTGGAAGCAAATTGACCAGCGCGCCAAAGTCCAAGATCTTGGTGATAGGGCCTTCATAAATCTTGCCAATCTCGACTTCAGCCGTGATTTCCTGAATACGACGCTTGGCTTCATCCGCTTTGGCGCCATCGGTAGCGGCAATGGTGATGGTGCCGTCTTCTTCGATATTGATTTGGCAACCTGTTTCTTCGGTCAACGCACGAATCACCGCGCCGCCTTTGCCGATCACGTCCCGAATTTTTTCAGGGTTGATCTTCATGGTGTAGAGCTTGGGCGCAAAGTTGCTGACCTCGGTTTTGGCCTCACCCATGGCTTCTTGCATTTTGCCCAAAATATGCATGCGGGCTTCTTTGGCTTGCGCCAAAGCGACTTGCATGATCTCTTGCGTGATACCTTGGATTTTGATGTCCATTTGCAAAGCAGTGATGCCGTTGGTGGTGCCAGCGACTTTGAAATCCATGTCGCCCAAATGATCCTCGTCACCCAAAATGTCGGTCAACACCGCAAAACGGTTGCCTTCTTTGATCAGGCCCATGGCGATACCCGCCACATGCGCTTTCATAGGCACGCCTGCATCCATCATGGACAAGCAACCACCACACACCGAAGCCATGGAAGAAGAGCCATTGGACTCGGTGATTTCAGACACCACACGCACGGTATAGGGAAACTCTTCTTTGCTTGGCAAACAAGCAGCCAAAGCACGCTTGGCCAAACGACCATGGCCGATTTCGCGGCGCTTGGTGCTGCCCATGCGACCCACTTCGCCGGTGGCAAAGGGAGGCATGTTGTAGTGGAACATGAAGCGGTCTTCGAACTCGCCAGCCAGTGCGTCGATGCGCTGGGCATCGCGTTCGGTACCCAAAGTGGTGATGACCAGCGCCTGGGTTTCACCGCGTGTGAACAAGGCAGAACCATGGGTGCGTGGCAGCACACTGTTGCGAATTTCAATGGGGCGAACTGTACGGGTATCGCGGCCATCGATGCGGGGCTCACCTGCCAAAATTTGGCTGCGCACAATGCGTGCTTCGATGTCGAACAACATGCTCTCCACCTTAACGCCGTCGAATTCAACGCCATCGGCTTTCAAGGCCGCCATCACCGCCGCATAGGCTTCACGGCAGGCTTGGGTACGGCTTTGTTTGTTGCGGATTTGATAGGCTGCAGCTAATTTTTCTTCCGCCAAAGCGCCCACTTTGGCAATCAATGGTTCGTCTTTGGCAGCGGCTGTCCAATCCCACACAGGTTTGCCAGCATCACGCACCAATTCGTGAATCGCATTGATGGCAACACGGCTTTGCTCGTGACCAAACACCACCGCACCCAACATGATTTCTTCAGACAACTGAAGCGCCTCTGATTCAACCATCAGCACGGCAGCTTCGGTGCCCGCCACCACCAAATCCATGACGCTGTCTTTGCGCTGGGTTTGTCCGGGGTTCAGCACATATTCACCATTGATATAGCCCACGCGTGCAGCACCAATGGGGCCATTAAAAGGAATACCAGAAATGGACAAAGCGGCAGAGGTGCCAATCATGGCGGCAATGTCAGCATCAACCTCTGGGTTCAAAGATAAGGTGTGTATCACCACATGGACTTCGTTATAGAAGCCCTCGGGGAACAAGGGACGGATGGGGCGGTCAATCAGGCGACTGGTGAGGGTCTCGAGTTCGCTGGGCTTGGCTTCGCGCTTGAAAAAGCTTCCCGGGATTTTGCCTGCAGCATAAGTTTTTTCTATGTAGTCGACAGTCAAGGGAAAGAAGTCTTGACCTGCTTTGGCACTTTTGGAGGCCACAACCGTGGCGAGCACCACGGTGTCGTCGATATTGACCATGACGGCGCCGCTGGATTGGCGAGCGATTTCACCGGTTTCTATAGTGACCGTGTGTTGGCCCCATTGAAAAGATTTGCTAACTTTATTGAATAAAGACATGAGTGTTTCCTGAATATGAGCGGGAAGTAAAGGCTACTTCACCAAAGCCCAAAGACGCTTATCAGACTACGATGCCATTCCAGAAAAAAATTCTTTTTTTGGAATGACACAGCTTCGATCTGTCTATCTGTCTTTGTGGAGTCTTTGATCGAACCAAGCCCGCGCCAGATGACAGGGGCTTGGCCGAAAACAAAGATTACTTGCGCAAACCCAGTTTCGCAATCAGCGCTGTGTAGCGACCTGCTTCTTTGGATTTGAGGTAGTCGAGCAATTTGCGTCGACGACTGACCATGCGCAACAAGCCGCGACGACCATGGTGGTCTTTGGCGTGGGTTTTGAAGTGAGGGGTCAGTTCATTGATGCGTGCAGTCAGAATGGCGACTTGCACTTCGGGACTGCCAGTATCGTTGGCGGAACGTGCATTGGCCTTTACGACCTCTGCTTTGTTGAGAGTTGTCATGGTGTTTTCCAAAAAATTTGACGTGCGCCAACAGCCGGAAATGCCAGATGGCGTGAACTTATACCTCTAAAGGTCTAAGCCGCGAAATTATAGCTTGGATAACCAACTCTGAAGCCGCTCGGCTCCCAAGCGCAATCTGTCAAGTTCTTTGGAAGCAAAACACCAACGCAGCCATCCTTGTGACTCATGCGCAAAAGCACTTCCAGGCGCCAGCCCCAAGCCTGCTTCAGCCACCAAACGTTTGGCAGTTTGAAGATCATCATGATCGCCAAGCAGGCGGAAAAACAAATACATGCCCCCATCAGGCACAGCGAACTCTATTTGCGGCAAGCCTTGCAGCGCTTGGGCCAAAGTGTCACGGCAGGTTTTGAGATGCGCCACAACCTGAGGCGTTACCTCTTGCGCCCTTTGCAAAGCCACCATGCCTGCGCGTTGAACGAAAACTGGCGCACAAGAGGTATTGAACTCTATCAATTTACCAATGTGCTCGGTGATATCTGAGGGCGTGACCAACCAACCCAAACGCCATCCTGTCATCAAAAAACTTTTAGAGAAACTGTGCGCCACCATCAGCTTATCGTCGGCATGCGCAATGTCTAGAAAACTCGGTGCGCAATGGTTTTGGCTGTCTAAGAAAAATAAATTTTCATAGACCTCATCGGCCAAAATCCAAGTGCCCGTTGTACGGCACTTATCCAAAATGGCTTGCTGCTCTTGTCGATTCAGGGTCCATCCGGTCGGGTTGTTGGGTGAATTGAGCACCAGCAAACGGGTATGGGGCGTGATGCTGTCCAGCAGTTGGTCCAAGGGCAACATCCATTTACCTTTGACAGGCTGCAAACTCACGGTTCGCAATTGAGCACCCAAGATTTGCGGCTGCGCAGTCAAATTCGGCCACACAGGCGTGACCACCACCACCTCGTCGCCCGCATTGACCAAGGCTTGCATGGCCAGCATCAATGCATTGACCCCGCCCGAAGTCACTGCGATCCGTTGGCTGCTGATCGCTCCGCCATGTTTTTGAAGCATCTCTTGGCTGATGGCTTCTCGCAAGACTGGTAGCCCTAGGTTATGGGAATAAAAAGTTTCACCAGCCTGCAAAGAATCTATGGCGGCTTGACGGATAAAGTCCGGCGTGACCTCATCGCTTTCACCAAACCAAAAAGCCAGGACATCGCTTCGGCCCATGCCTGCATTAGCCAATTCACGTATCTTGGAGGCCTGAAGTTGTTGAACAGTTTGTCGCATCCATCAACCCATAAATTCAAGTGGGAGAACACATTTGAGCCAGCGGCCAGCGCGGCAACACATCAAAAGCATATGACGCACGGGCTTGTTCGATACCCGACTGCATTCGCATGCCCGCAGCCATGGCGATCATTGCGCCGTTATCAGTACACCACTCGGCTTGGGGAAAATGAACCACAGCCCCCTTGGTGCTGAGTGAGGCAGCCAACTGCTCTCGCAAAGCACGATTGGCACCCACACCGCCTGCCAGCACCAAACGTTTCATGCCGGTTTGTTCTAAGGCACGCAAAGATTTTTTGACCAACACATCCACGATAGCTGCTTGTGTACTGGCCGCGATGTCCGCTTTGTAGCGAGCCAAATCATCACCCGATTTTTTGCATTGGGTCAGCACAGCGGTTTTGAGGCCAGCAAAAGAAAAATCTAAATTAGGCTGATGCAACAAAGGACGGGGAAAAGCATAAGCGTCGGCTCTTCCTTGCGTGGCCAACGCAGCCAAAGCAGGGCCGCCTGGATAACCTAGGCCTAACAATTTGGCCGATTTGTCAAAGGCCTCACCCGCAGCATCGTCTATGGTTTCACCCAACAACTCGTAATGGCCTACCGCCTTGACCCGCATGAGTTGTGTATGTCCACCCGACACCAACAAAGCCACAAAAGGAAACTGCGGTGGGTCATCACTTAAAAATGGGGACAGCAAATGCCCTTCCAAATGGTGAATGCCCATCACGGGTTTGCCCAAGCTTGCAGCCAATGCGCAGGCCGTCGCGGCTCCCACCAACAATGCGCCGGCCAGTCCTGGACCTTTGGTGAAAGCAATCACATCGATTGACGATAAATCTTTGTGCGAAGAGGCCATGACCCGCTCAACCAGAGGCAAAACGCGGCGTATATGGTCGCGACTGGCCAACTCTGGCACCACGCCTCCAAAAGCCTCATGCATGGCGGCTTGGGTATGCAAATCGTGGGCAAGCAACTGCGGCCAAGCCTGCCCGTCTTGGGTCTGGACCAAGGCCACCCCAGTTTCATCGCAAGAAGACTCTATCCCTAAGATCAGCATGTGACTGAGTTTAGCCCCGCTTCATTTGCCACATAACCGTAAGTCATTTAGCTTGTCAGACAATAGATGCCATGGGCATAGCGCATTTCATTCGAGAAATTGGACGGGGCAAGCAAGGGGCCAAAGATTTGAGCCGCGAGCAGGCTTGCGCATTGATGACCGAAGTTTTGGGGGGGTCGGTCGATCCTGTGGCCTTGGGTGCATTCTGTATAGCCATGCGCATCAAGGGGGAGACCGCAGATGAAATGATGGGTTTTTTGGATGCCACCCAAAAACATTTGCATATGTTTAGCAACCCGCATGATCAACCGATTGTTGTTTTACCCAGCTATAACGGCGCCAGAAGACTTCCCCATTTAACACCTTTATTAGCTATGTTGTTGGCAAGACAAGGTCATGCGGTGCTGGTTCACGGTTGCAACAGTGAAGACAGTCGCTTGGCAACGGAAGATGTTTTTTACGCCTTAGGTATTGAACCCGCCACACAGGTTAGCGCAATCGCCAAAGGTGAAGTGGTTTTCGCCCCCACGCAACTTTTGTGCCCCGCGGTGTGGGCATTGCTACAAGTCAGGCGGCAAACGGGTTTGCGTAATTCGGCGCACAGTTTGGTCAAACTGATGAATCCCATCAATGGCCCTCGCCTGCAAGTGGCCAGTTACACCCATCCAGAATATGCGGCTTCCATGCAGCAAACCCTTGAGCGCTTAGAAGCCCATGCTTTGTTGTTAAGAGGCACCGAAGGTGAGCCCGTGGCTGACCCACGCAAAATACCCGTCATGAGATGTTTTATAAATGGACATGCAGCCCCGCATTTAGAAATCCAAGCAGAATCAAGCCATCTCACCACCGATATGCCCATCGCAATGAACGCCAAGCAGACAGCTGATTTCATTACGCAAATATTGGCTGGCCATATTCCTGTCCCCCACTCCATAAAAGCACAAACCGATTTGATCTCGCGTCTGTCCTTGGCTTGTGTTGAAAATTCACTTTCTGTTAAATCCTCATGACACCTGCGCCACAAGCTGTGTTTGTTACTTTGGTGGGCGCAGGCCCCGGTGACCCCGAACTTTTGACCCTCAAAGCGGTGAAAGCCCTGCAACAAGCCACCGTTATTTTGGTTGACGACTTGGTTCACCCCGATGTCTTAGCGCATGCGAATCCACAAGCGCGTATCGTGCAGGTGGGCAAACGCGGAGGCTGTCAATCAACACCGCAGGCTTTCATCGAAAAACTGATGGCGCAAGAGGCTTTGGCTGGTGAAAATGTGGTTCGACTCAAAGGTGGAGACCCCTTGATTTTTGGAAGGGCGGGGGAAGAAATCGCTTATTTGCAGTCGCAAGGTGTGGGGGTCAACATAGTCAATGGCGTGACCTCGGGGCTGGCTGCTGCCCATACCCTTGGTCTGTCACTCACGCACCGCAATTACTCACATGGCGCAGTCATGGTGACAGGTCATTCGCCATCATCACAAACAAATATCACTCCCATTGACTGGGAAATGCTGGGACACACAGCACATGCTTGTCATCTGACCTTGGTGATTTACATGGGAGTGACCACTGCAGAAGAATTGCAAAATGCTTTGTTGAAGTCCATGCCACCCAACACACCTGTCGCTGTCGTACAAAATGCAAGCAAAAGCAATCAACGCAGCGTGATGGGCAGCTTGTCAGCCTTACACACCTTGATACAAGAGGCAGGCGTGGTTAGTCCTGCCATCGTTTTGGTGGGCGATGTTTTACTCACCCTCCAAGATTTCAACCATGTAAATAATCTCAGCCACGAAATTTATTCCTTGGTCCGTGCGGCCAATTGAGTACAGAGGATAATCAGGGTTTTAAGAATGGATATCGTCATGGAAGCAGAACGCATCAACCTTATTGGCAACCTTCTCGGCGACTTGCAAACGCGAACCCTTGATCTTCGGGGGTATCTTTGACTTCGATGCGAAATCCGAGCGACTAAGAACTGTCAATGCATCCCTTGAAGACCCCAACATTTGGAATGACCCCAAGAAAGCCCAGGAACTGGGCAAAGAAAAGAAATCCTTAGATGACATTGTGTTGACCATAGGCCGCATAGGCCAAGAGATTGCCGACAACACCGAACTGTTTGACATGAGCAAAGCCGATAACGATGAATCTGGACTGCTCACCATAGAAGACGATACCCAAGCTATCTTGGCCGAGGTTGAAAAACTTGAATTTCGTCGGATGTTCAATAACCCCGCTGATCCCCTCAATGCTTTTCTTGATATCCAAGCAGGTGCAGGCGGCACAGAAGCCTGTGACTGGGCCAGCATGCTTTTGCGACAGTATCTGAAATATGCAGAACGCAAAGGCTTCAAAGCAACATTGGAAGACGAGTCTGCTGGAGATGTCGCGGGCATCAAAGGGGCTACTTTAAAAATCGAAGGCGAATATGCTTTTGGCTTGTTACGCACAGAAACAGGCGTGCACCGCTTGGTACGCAAATCGCCTTTTGATTCTGCAGGCGGACGACACACCAGTTTTGCCAGCGTGTTTGTATACCCCGAGGTGGATGATTCGATAGAAATTGACATCAACCCCGCAGATGTGCGTACCGATACGTTTCGGGCCAGCGGCGCAGGTGGCCAGCACATCAATAAAACCGATTCAGCGGTGCGCTTAACCCATATACCCACTGGCATTGTTGTGCAGTGTCAAGACGGACGAAGTCAGCACAGCAACCGTGATGTGGCTTGGAAGCGTTTACGCTCGCGCCTGTACGATTTTGAAATGCGTAAACGCATGGAAGCACAACAAAAACTAGAAGACACCAAAACCGATGTGGGCTGGGGTCACCAAATTCGCAGTTATGTGCTTGACCAAAGCCGTATCAAAGATTTACGAACCCATGTTGAAATCAGCAACACCCAAAAAGTACTTGATGGTGATTTGGATGCTTTCATAGAAGCATCCCTCAAGCACGGTGTTTAACACTGGGCTCGCACCGCATGGCCTGTTGAAGAAAATGAATCTGGAGAAAAAATGATGCGTGAAGGACAAGCTGTGGTGACACGGCGTGAAGACTACCAAGCCCCTGGTTTTTGGATAGACGATGTTCACTTGGTATTCGATCTTGATCCCATCAAGACCCGCGTTCTCAACACCATGACAATGCGGCGAAACCCGCAAGCCTTGGCGCAAGCACTAAGGCTCGATGGCGAAGGCCTCAATCTCGCGCGTGTGTTGCTCAACGGTCAAGGCACCAGTTTCAAGATAGAGGGCGATCAACTGGTTTTAGAGAGCATCCCGGAGGGAAATGAGCCTTTCACCCTTGAGGTTTTCACGACCTGCAACCCCACTAAAAATACCCAACTCTCGGGCTTGTATCTCAGCCAAAACTCTTTGTTCACCCAGTGCGAAGCGCAAGGTTTCAGACGCATCACCTACTTCTTGGATCGCCCCGACGTGATGGCCCACTTTAGCGTCACCCTGAGGGCTGACCCAGCTGTTTTTCCCGTGCTTTTGTCCAACGGCAACTTGCTGGATCAAGGCCGGCTAGAGGATGGAAGACATTTTGCCCATTGGGTCGATCCGCACAAAAAGCCCAGTTACTTGTTTGCGTTGGTGGCAGGTCAATTGGTCTGTCGCGAGCAAAAAATTGTGTCCCGCAGCGGCCACGAGCATTTATTACAAATATTTGTGCGCTCAGGTGATTTAGACAAAACCGAGCACGCCATGAACGCTTTGATGGCAAGCGTTGCCTGGGATGAACACCGCTTTGGCTTGAGCCTTGATTTGGAACGCTTCATGATTGTGGCCACTTCCGACTTCAATATGGGCGCCATGGAAAACAAAGGCTTGAATATTTTCAATACCAAGTATGTACTGGCCAGCCAGGCAAGCGCNACTGACCAAGACTACGCGAATATTGAAAGTGTGATTGGTCATGAATATTTTCACAACTGGAGTGGCAACCGTGTCACTTGTCGTGACTGGTTTCAGTTGTCACTCAAAGAAGGCTTAACCGTTTTTCGCGACCAAGAGTTCAGCCAAGATTTGGCGGGCAGTGAGTCTGCTCGCGCTGTGAAGCGAATAGAAGATGTGCGCTTGCTTCGCACCATACAGTTTGCCGAAGATGCTGGCCCCATGGCGCACCCTGTTCGTCCCGACAGCTATATTGAAATTAACAATTTCTACACCGTGACTGTTTATGAAAAGGGTGCTGAAGTTGTTCGCATGATGCAAACCTTGGTAGGCCGCAAAGGTTTCGAGAAAGGTTTGAGCCTTTATTTCCAACGCCATGATGGTCAGGCCGTGACTTGTGATGATTTTGCGCAAGCCATTGCCGACGCCAACCCAGATTCGGTGCTCGCATCGCATCTACCAAACTTCAAACTTTGGTACAGCCAAGCCGGTACGCCCATACTGGATGTCCACGG
>JGI25911J50253_10000077_pt1 | contig 27738 bp, 21 predicted proteins | sample LauGreSBDMM110SD_3_FD_50253 | JGI IMG/M metagenome (IMG submission 50253) | reverse complement strand
CCTGACGCAACTGCGCCGCCGCCGATGCCGGAGCCCAGAGCCAACGCAAACCGCCGTGCCATTCGACACAGGCGGGGTAAGGCAGGCCCAGCAACGGCGCGGTTTGCGACAGACTCAAACGCCACAAACACATGTCTGCCAAAGCGTCTGCGAAAAACGGCAGCGATTGTTCCCGGGTCGCGCGCCAGTGTTGAGCGGCCTGCGGCGCGTCCATGCGAGTGGCGCTGCCGCCTAGCGCCTGCACATCAGCCATCATGCGCGGACAGGCGGATTCGACCGCAGCCACTGCGCCGCGCAGACGAACAAACAACAGATCTTGCGCGGGTTGAGCTGTGGTGTCATGCAGCCAAGTGCTGGCGTTCAAGGGCAAGGCCTGGCCACCCCAGCGGTGCAAAAGTTCGAGCGCATCATGTTGTGACAGCTTGCACACCAAAGTGGCTTCAGCAGGAGCAACAGGTAACACTTTGAGCGACACCTCGGTGATGATGCCAAGCGTCCCCATGCTGCCGGCCAGCACACGCGACACGTCGTAACCGGCGACGTTTTTCATCACCTGGCCGCCGAAGGTGAGTTCTTCGCCCAAACCGTTGATCAGCTTGGCACCCAGCACATGGTCACGCACACCGCCGACATTGGCGCGCGAGGGACCGGCCAAACCGGCAGCCACCATACCGCCCACCGTTGCGGATGCGCCGAAATGCGGTGGCTCATAGGCCAAGCATTGGCCTTGGGTTGACAACAATTGTTCGAGTTCGGCAAGCAAGGTGCCGCAACGCACCGTCACCACCAGTTCGCTGGGCTCGTAACTCACCACGCCCGCAGATTCGCGCGTGTCGAGCACCGTATGTGAAGTGTTGTGCTCGCCATAAAAGTGTTTGGTGTTGCCGCCTTGTATGCGCAAGGTTTGACCGGTTGCAATGGCCTGTTTGATGCGTTCTTTGAATATTGAAATCACTGGATCCATGCGTTGATGTTAGCGGTTGTAGGTGTTTGGCGTGCGTAGTGGATAGACACAATAAAAAGCGCCCCGCAGGGCGCTTCAGGTTTGTATGAACCGCGAATTACTTGGCAATCACGCGCACCATCTCTAAGCACTTGTTGGANTAACCCCATTCGTTGTCATACCANCTGACCACTTTGACGAAGGTGCTGTCCAGCGCAATGCCTGCGTCTGCATCAAACACNCTGGTGCAAGGCTCGCCACGGAAATCGGNGGCCACCACTTTGTCTTCGGTGTAGCCGAGCACGCCTTTNAANGCGCCCTGGCTTTGCGCTTTCATTTCGGCGCAAATCTCGGCGTAGCTGGCGGGCTTTTCCAACTCGACGGTCAAGTCCACCACCGACACATCAGAGGTGGGCACGCGAAAGGACATGCCGGTGAGTTTTTTGTTCAGCGCAGGAATCACCACGCCAACCGCTTTGGCTGCGCCGGTGCTGGAAGGAATGATGTTTTCCAAAATGCCGCGGCCACCGCGCCAGTCTTTGTTCGATGGACTGTCCACGGTTTTTTGCGTGGCTGTGGCTGCGTGCACCGTGGTCATCAAACCGCGCTTGATGCCCCATTTGTCATTCAACACCTTAGCCACAGGGGCCAAGCAGTTGGTGGTGCAAGAGGCGTTGGACACAATGGTTTGTCCGGCGTAAGTGCTGTGGTTCACGCCATAGACAAACATCGGTGTGTCGTCTTTGGAAGGTGCGGAGAGCAACACTTTTTTCGCGCCAGCGGCCAGGTGTTTTTCGGCGGTGGGTTTGTCAAGGAACAAACCGGTGGCTTCGATGACGATGTCAGCACCGACCTCGTTCCACTTCAAAGCGGACGGGTCACGTTCTTGTGTCAAACGGATTTTTTTGCCGTTCACCACCAACACGCCGTTGTCCACCGACACTTCGCCTTTGAAGCGGCCGTGCACGCTGTCGTACTTCAACATGTAAGCCAGGTAATCGGGTTCGAGCAAGTCGTTGATGGCAACGATTTCAATGTCGTTGAAGTTTTGAATGGCGGCACGAAACACCATGCGTCCTATGCGTCCGAATCCGTTGATGCCTACTTTGATGGCCATGGCTACTCTTTCTATCAGTACAAGTTAAACAAGATCGCGCTGTCTGGCAGCGCATGAAACACTCAAGCCCGCTGCAACACGGCGCGCACAGTGTCTGCGACATTTTCCGGGGTGAAACCGAAGTGTTTGAACAACACAGGCGCCGGTGCGCTTTCGCCATAGGTGTCTATGCCGACCACGGCGGACACGCCGTATTTCCACCAGCCGTCAGTGCTGCCCATCTCGACCGCGATGCGCGGCACACCGGCGGGCAACACTGCTGATTTATAAGCTTGGCTTTGGCGGTCAAACGTGGTGGTGCTGGGCATGGAGACCACGCGCACGGCCACTTTGTGTTCGGCCAACAAGGCTTGCGCTTTGAGGGCAAGTTGCACTTCAGAGCCGGTGGCGATGATGACCGCTTGCGCTTTTTTGTTCATGCCGACTTCGGACGGCTCGGCCAGCACATATGCGCCTTTGTTGATCGCGTCCAAACCGCTGGCGTCTTTGGCCTTGCTGTCGCCTTTGGGCAAATACGGCAGGTTTTGACGGCTGAGCAACAACGCGGTCGGGCGATGTGCGTTTTGCAAAGCCACAGCCCATGCCACCGTTGTCTCAGCGGTATCCGCCGGGCGCCACACATCCAAACCGGGGATGAGACGCAGTGAAGCCGCGTGCTCGATGGACTGGTGGGTCGGGCCGTCTTCGCCCAGACCGATGGAGTCGTGGGTGAACACATGCACCACGCGCTGCTTCATCAACGCGGCCATGCGAATGGCGTTGCGTGAATAGTCAGAGAAGGTGAGGAAGGTGCCGCCGTATGGAATGAAGCCGCCGTGCAAGGTGATGCCATTCATGATGGCGGCCATGCCGAATTCACGCACGCCGTAATTGATGTGGCGACCGCCGTTGCCGTGCTCGTCCTTGACGATGCGCCCGGCCAGATCGATACGCATATTGGGTGTGGATTTGGTGTTGGTCAGGTTNGAGCCGGTCAGGTCGGCGCTNCCGCCGAGCAACTCGGGAATGGCGGCGGTGAAGGCTTCGAGCGCCAACTGGCTGGCTTTGCGGCTGGCGACGGTTTCGGCTTTGGTGTTGGCAGCCACCACGGCATCGACCACGGTCTGGTGGAAGTTGGAAGGCAATTCACCGGCCATGCGGCGTTTGTATTCGGCGGCCAATGGGGGGTGAGCAGATGCATACGCTTGGAACAACTGGTTCCATTGCTGTTCTTGCTGCGTGCCTTTGACTTTGCCGTCCCAATCCGCATACACATCCGCAGGCACATGGAAAGGCTCGTGCGGCCAGTGGATGGCAGCGCGTGTCAACGCGATTTCGTCCGCGCCCAACGGTTCGCCGTGGGCTTTGGCGGTGTCTACGCGGTTCGGGCTGCCTTGGCCGATATGGGTTTTGCAAGCGATGAGGGTGGGCTTGTCGGCGCTGTGTTTGGCTGTCGCGATGGCTTTTGATACCGCGTTCACATCATGGCCGTCGACTGTGATGACGTTCCAGCCGTAGGCTTTGAATCGCGCCGGTGTGTCATCAATAAACCAGGGCGAGACCTTGCCGTCAATGGAAATGCCGTTGTCGTCGTACAAGGCGATCAATTTATTCAGCTTCCAAGCACCTGCCAAAGCGCAGGCCTCGTGGCTGATGCCCTCCATCATGCAACCGTCGCCCATGAACACATAGGTGTGGTGGTCGACGATGTCATGGCCGGGGCGGTTGAATTCGCAGGCCAACAGTTTTTCTGCCAATGCCATGCCGACCGCGTTGGTGATGCCCTGGCCCAGCGGACCGGTGGTGGTTTCCACGCCGGGGGTGATACCGACCTCGGGGTGCCCGGCGGTTTTGCTGTGCAACTGGCGGAAGTTTTTCAACTCGCTCATCGGCAAGTCGTAGCCGGTCAGGTGCAGCAAGGCATAAATCAACATGGATCCATGGCCATTGGACAGCACGAAGCGGTCGCGGTCAGCCCAATGCGGGTGGGTCGGGTTGTGTTTCAAATGCTCGCCCCATAACGCGACGGCGATATCCGCCATGCCCATGGGCGCGCCGGGGTGACCGGAATTTGCAAGTTGTACCGCGTCCATTGCCAATGCGCGAATCGCACTGGCCATTTGTTGGTGGTTCGCCATGGGCGGCTCCGTAAAAGTGGTGTGAAAAGGGGAACCTGGTATTTTAACCAAACAGATTTGTTGTTCCCGCATACCTGCCATGGCGGGTTAAAGCATTTAAAGTTAGCGGGCGAATTGTTTCATGCCTTTGCTTTGATCGGGCAAGCTCTGGCTAAACTCTGCAACTGTGACCAAGCCCGCGCTAACTCTTTCAAATTCTGTCAAAGCGCAGGCCATGCTTCTTGCCGCGGGCCGGGGCGAGCGCATGCGCCCGCTTACTGATACCTGTCCCAAGCCACTGCTCCAAGTACACGACCGACACTTGCTTGACTATCACTTACAAGCCATGGCGCGCGCCGGTGTCGGGTCGGTCGTGATCAATACTGGCTGGCTGGGCGATCAGATTGAACCGGCGTTTGGCACACATTTAACGCCGCCACTCGTTGCGGGGGGTGATGCCTCAAAACAAATGCAATTGCTTTATTCGCATGAAGGTCGGGGCGCGGGCGAGGCTCTGGAAACCGCAGGCGGCATAGTGCGCGCCTTGCCATTGCTGGATGAGGTGTTCTGGGTAGCGGCGGGCGATGTGTATGTGCCGGATTTTGTTTTTTCTGCTGACCGTGCGGCGCGCTTCAAAGCCAGTCCGCAACTCGCGCATATTTGGCTGGTACCCAACCCCGAACACAACCCACAAGGTGACTTTGGTTTGTCGGCCGATGGATTGGCTTTGAATCTGCCACGCCCCACAACGACACCCCAGAACAGTGCGGATGCAAACACTGGTTCATTCACTGGTGCCGGTGCATCCTCTGCTTCAGATGAAGCACCGCGTTACACCTTCAGCACCATCGCGCTTTACAAAAAAGCATTTTTCAGCGAGGCCCGAGGCGGCATTCCCGCAGGCAACCCGCAATCCGTCAAAGCGCCGCTGGCCCCCTTACTGCGACGCGCCATGGACGAGGGTTTGGTCACCGCTTCGCTGTACCAAGGCTTGTGGATAGATGTGGGAACGCCAGAGCGTTTGGCGCAGTTGAATAAATGACCATCCGCTTGACACTCTCAGCGGGGCCAAGATTTCGTGATTCTTTTGGCTGGCGGTGACAAGAGCAGTCAACACACAGACATTCAAACAGCCTTGCAGTTGGCGAAAAACTTGGAGAAGTAAAACATGGCTCAGACCCTCACCACCCCCTAAGATGTCGCAGACCATTTGCTTACGCGCGAAGAAATGGCGGCCTATTTGGAAGCTTGCTTGCATCGGAACGCATGGTTTTTTTGTTGGCCATGCATGACCAGGCCATTGCAGGCGTTTTGGCGATCGAAGACAAGTCCTCCATCAAGTATTTTTTTGTCTATCCAGAACAACAAAAAATAGGCATAGGCCAACTGCTGTGGCAATTTGCAAAGAACCGCGGGGCGTTCGGCGAAACGCTCAAAGTTCGTTCATCGCTGTTTGCAGTTCCTGTGTTTGAGCGCCTGGGGTTCAAGTCCACTGAGCCGCCTGGCTGCTTCAATGGCTTGCATTTCCAATCCATGGTGTGGCCCATAACCCCTGAACCTCTGACCACGTTGCCCCCTCCTACAATCGTGAGATGACCTCTTTATATGCTTCCCGCCGCGCCGCTTTAGCCGCCCAACTGGGCAATGGCGGAGTGGCCATCATCCCCACCGCTCCTGAGCGCGCACGCAACCGCGACGCCGATTTTCCGTTTCGACACGACAGTTATTTTTATCACCTCACAGGCTTTACCGAACCCAATGCTTGGCTGGTCATCCAAGCCAATGGCCGCAGCACTGTGTTTTGTCAGCCCAAAGACTTGGAACGCGAGATTTGGGACGGCATACGTTTGGGCCCGCTNGCAGCGCCTGCTGCTTTAGGAGTNAGCCAGGCGTTTTCAGTGGCTGAGTTGGACGCGCAAATACCGAAGCTATTGGAAAACCAAACCAGCGTCTGGTACCCGTTTGCCACCCACGAAACCTTGTCCTCACAAATCGATGGCTGGTTGAACAAAGTGCGAGCCCGTGTGCGTATGGGCGTGTCCTGTCCGTCGGTGCAGCAAGATGTGTGCGTGTTGCTGGACGAAATGCGTTTGCTCAAAGACGCGCAGGAACAAGACACCATGCGCCGCGCCGCGCAGATCAGCGCAGTCGCCCATGTGCGCGCCATGCAACTGAGTGCGCGCATGTTGCGCGACGGCCAGGATGTGCGCGAATACCATTTGGAAGCCGAACTGTTGCATGAGTTCCGTCGGCACGGCTCGCAGTTTCCAGCCTACACCTCCATCGTTGCCGCCGGTGCGAACGCCTGCGTCTTGCATTACCGGGCCGATACCGCGCCTGTGCGCAACGGCGACTTGGTGCTGATCGACGCGGGTTGCGAACTCGACGGTTATGCGTCTGACATCACCCGCACGTTTCCAGCCAACGGCAAATTCACTGGCCCGCAGCGCGCGCTCTACGACATTGTGTTGGCGGCGCAATATGCAGCGGCGAACGCCACGCGCGCAGGCGCGCGCTTCATCGATCCGCATGAAGCCGCGCTGACAGTGTTGTCTCAAGGGCTGCTGGATGTCGGTCTCTTGTCGCACGACAAACACGGCACGCTACAAGATGTGATCGAGAAAAAAGCCTACTTCCCTTTTTACATGCACCGCACCAGCCACTGGTTGGGCATGGATGTGCACGATTGCGGCAGTTATGTCGAGCCTGGCGAGGCCAACACCGAGCCGCCCAAGGCTGATCCGATCACCGGCGTGGTGGTGCAACCGCGCCCCAGCCGCGTGCTGCACCCGGGCATGGTGCTGACGCTGGAGCCAGGGCTTTACGTGCGCCCGGGCGAAGGCGTGCCCGAGCAGTTCTGGAACATCGGCATACGGATTGAAGACGATGCCATCGTCACCGAGAAAGGCTGTGAGTTGATCAGCCGGGGCGTACCCGTGGATGCGGATGAGATTGAAGCTTTGATGCGCGCTTAAGTCCTGCGCTCTCCCGGCCTTGTCCATAGCCGGCCACAAGATTTAGCGATACTCAAGCCTAACTTTCAACGAATCAGGCAGGATTTTTCATGAGCGACAACCACAAAACCTATGTTTGTATTGTTTGCGGCTTTACCTATGACGAGGCCGCCGGACGCCCGGAAGATGGCATTGCCCCGGGCACGCTGTGGGCCGATGTACCAGCAGGCTGGGCCTGCCCGGATTGCGGCGTGTCCAAGGCCGATTTCGAAATGGTCGAGTTTTAATCCAAGCTCCTTGCGCCGGTGTAGCGCCCGCACAGCGGCTGTCATTCCACACGGCGACAAGCTGAGGCAAAATCAAGGCATGAAGACTTTTTTCCCAGCCCGCCGTCATTACGCGCTATTTGTCTGCCTAACCAGCCTGAGCGCCGCGCTCTCATGCACAGCAGCAAAGGCGCAGACGCAACTGTGGGGCGGGCAGCCCGAGTTAGGCATAGGATTTGAGCGTGATACCTCGGCGGACAAATCGCTGGTAGCGAATTCCGTCACGCTGTTGCCAGCTTTGAGCTTTAAAAACGGCGCTGTCAACCGGGTCGAGTTGCTGATAATCACCGATCGAGATACAGACAGCAGCACTGTCAGCAACACTTACAGCAATGCGCATGGATTGGCCATACGGGCGCGCAAAGACGTCGCCTTGGCTGACCACCTGGGCATGTATTTCCGCGGCCTGCTCGGGCGCAGCCAAAGTGACAGCGCCAGATTCTGGTACGGGTATTCAGATGCGGCGCTGAGTGTTGAATACGGTTTTTTCGACTTTATGCTGGGCGTGCGCATACAACGCGCGCTGGATCAAACAACTGATCAGGGCTTTAATAAGCTGCGCTTGGGCCCCGGTTTTAATCTTGCTGATAAGCACCGCATTGAAATTAACTGGGTACGCTCCTGGCAGGCTGAAAGCCAAGCCCTGGACAGCGACTCTGTCTTGCTGGAATACACCTTCAAGTTTTGACCTGCCTCCTACCGAAAGATACGCATGAGTGACCCCAAGACGGCAGCGGCCGACCACACCAGCCCGCAAGCCCGGGCTCAATTACGCAAAGCCGCGCTCGAATACCACGAGTTTCCGACCCCGGGAAAAGTCGCCATTCAAGCGACCAAGCAACTGGTCAACCAACATGATTTGTCGCTGGCGTATTCGCCCGGTGTGGCCGCGCCTTGCGAAGAAATCGTCAAAGACCCGAACAACGCTTACAAATACACCAGCCGTGGCAACCTGGTCGCCGTCATCACCAACGGCACAGCGGTGCTGGGACTGGGCGACATCGGCCCGCTGGCTGCCAAGCCGGTGATGGAAGGCAAGGGCGTTTTGTTCAAAAAATTTGCCGGTATCGATGTATTTGATATCGAGATCAACGAAAAAGACCCGGAGAAACTGGTCGACATCATTGCGTCACTGGAGCCGACTTTCGGCGGTATCAACCTGGAAGACATCAAAGCGCCGGATTGCTTTTACATCGAGCGCCAGCTGCGCAAACGCATGAAGATTCCGGTCTTTCACGACGACCAACACGGCACTGCCATTGTGGTCGGCGCGGCTATTTTGAACGGCTTGAAGGTCGTTGGCAAAGACATTGCCAAAGTCAAACTCGTCGCCTCTGGCGCAGGCGCCGCCGCACTGGCCTGCCTGGGCATGCTGGTGAAACTGGGCATGCCGCGCTCGAATATCTGGGTCACCGATTTGGCCGGCGTGGTTTATGAAGGCCGAACCGAATTGATGGACGAAGACAAAATCGAGTTCGTGCAAAAAACCTCGGCGCGCACTCTGGCCGAGGTCATAGCTGATGCCGATGTGTTTCTGGGACTGTCGGCCGGCGGCGTGCTCAAACCAGACATGGTCAAAGTGATGGCTGCGCGGCCGCTGATACTGGCACTGGCCAATCCAACGCCGGAAATCCTGCCCGAAGAAGTCTTGAAAGTGCGCAACGACGCCATCATGGCCACCGGCCGCACCGACTACCCCAACCAGGTCAACAACGTCCTGTGCTTTCCTTACATCTTTCGCGGCGCGCTGGATGCAGGCGCCTCCACCATCACCCCGGAAATGGAAGTGGCTGCGGTGCACGCCATCGCTGAATTNGCGCAAGCCGAGCAAAGCGAAGTGGTGGCCGCTGCCTATGCCGGTGAAACCTTGGCGTTCGGCCCTGAATATTTGATTCCCAAACCGTTTGACCCGCGCTTGATGATGAAAATTGCGCCCGCCGTGGTGCAAGCAGCGATTGCCAGCGGCGTGGCGCAACGCCCTATCGCTGACATGGACGCCTACCGCGAAAAACTGCAATCGCTGGTGTATGCCTCGGGCGCGGCCATGAAACCGGTATTCAGCGCAGCCAAGCGCGGAACCAGAAAACGCATTTGCTTTGCTGAAGGCGAAGACGAGCGCGTGCTGCGCGCCGCGCAAATCGTGCTTGATGAAGCTCTGGCCAAACCAATTTTGATCGGCCGCCCCTCCGTCATCAGCCAGCGTATTGAGCGTTTCGGCTTGCGCATGACCGAAGGCGTGGATTACCAAGTGGTCAACGTGGAAGACGACCACCGCTACCGCGATTTCTGGCAAAGCTACCACCGCATGACCGAGCGCAAAGGCGTGACCCAACAATTGGCCAAGATAGACATGCGCAGGCGCTTAACGCTGATCGGCTGCATGATGGTGCACAAGGGCGAAGCCGACGGCCTGATCTGCGGCACCTGGTCTACACCGGACTCGCATCTGCAATATGTAGACCAAGTCATAGGCTTGCGCCCCGGTGTCAGCACCTATGCGTGCATGAACGCACTGCTGCTGCCAGAGCGCCAGTTGTTTCTTGTCGATACGCACATCAACTACGACCCGACGGCCGAACAATTGGCAGAGATTACCGTCATGGCGGCAGAAGAAATGAAGCGCTTCGGCGTCGAACCCAAGGCCGCGTTGCTGTCGCATTCTAATTTCGGCAGCAGCAACCATCCGACCGCGTTGAAAATGCGCCGTACGCTGGCGCTGGTGCGGCAACTTGCCCCTTGGTTGGAGATAGACGGTGAAATGCACGCCGATGTCGCCATCGACAGCGCAGCACGCCAAGTCCTGATGCCCAACAGCACACTGCTCTCGGATGCCAATTTGCTGGTTTTGCCGAACCTGGATGCAGCCAACATCACTTACAACCTGCTGAAAACGGCTGCTGGCGGCAATATTGCCATCGGTCCGGTTCTGTTGGGTGCGGCCAAGCAGGTGCAAATCCTGACCGCCAGCACCACGGTACGCCGTATTGTGAACATGACAGCCATTGCTGTTGCNGATATAAATGCGGTCAGATAAGGCAGCTATAAGTTGTTAGTACTCACACACATACAGGCTTAGGCCCTGCNGCTGTCACTGTTGCATCTGTCGATCCTTGCAAATTTAGCGTGTTTGCAGGATAATCATTGAATCGAATTTTTCGGGTTAACCCGAGTTCGGAAACCGGTCGCTGCACTTTGACAGTGCGTTGTAGACAACTTATCCACAGTTGACTTTCGCCCGGATTCTGCGCTCGCACATTGCAGGAATAACATGGCGACGGACATGCCTCTTCGTACAGTCAAAACAAATATCGTTCAATCCATACGTGCTTTTCGCGTGGAGGACTTGCAAACTGCTGCAGCGCAACTGGGTTACCACTTCCTGTATGCCAACTTGGCCAGTGCCTTGAGCAAGCAGGATATTCTGGATATGACGGCACAACAGTTCACTTTCTCGCAGCAAGCAGGCAAGAACTTTGATACCTTGTTCGACTGCATGAGCGATGCTTTGTACAAGTCAGGCCAACAGCCCGGCTTTATCCTGGTGCTTGAACACATTCCCGCCCATGCCAAGTTTGACAAGGAAGCACGCGAGCAGTTATTGGATGTGTTCCGCGAAGCCGCTGAATTCTGGGGCGAGCGCAAAGTCTCATTTCGCTGTTTTTATTCGTTCTCGGTGGCACGTGCGGCCGCCGCAGAGCGCGCCGACGGCATAGAGCCCACAGGCATAGAACTGGGTGACGGCGAAAAAATGCCGACCGACAAACTGATTGATGTGTCGCCGTTGGCTTTGCGCATGAGCAGTCCATTCAACGCAGGCTACTGGCTTACTGCAGCTTGATTTTAAAATACCAACCGTCTTGAAAGCCCCGTTTTGCGGGGCTTTTTCTTTGTTGGGAGCTCAAGCGTGCGTCTGTGCCAACTGCAACCGGCACCGCTGAGGCGCCTGCAAAGCTCGAGAAGACGCACTGGAAAATAGCAAATTCCTCAAGAAAGCCTCTCGTCCTTGCACCGTAGCTACAGTTTTATAAGCCTCATAACCAATCAACATCCACTCCAGGGACAGTGCCTGACTCAAAGATTGCCCCAAAACTGGGGTACTGCTGGGCAAGATATCTGCTTCATTCAACAACACATTTAACCAGGCTTGGTTCCATTCAAAATCGACGCCTTGAACCAGTTGGTGGTTTTGTGGCGTCAATGTAAAGTCGGTCCGAACAATAGCCGTCTCAATGCGTTGCACCCATAACTCAGGCACCGCCTGCTTGGTTAAGAAAGGGCGCATGTACTTACAAGAGAGCATTTCAATCTGGAACTTGGCCGCGTTCACTTGACCTGAATGCATGAAGTCATGACCCGCCGCCGCCAACAAACCTGCCGCCAACCAATCGGATTCGTACTTGCCAGAGAGTTTGGCTTCAATAGCCATTTGCAAAGCCATGGTGGTGATGACGTCAGCGGTGTGCAATCGGTTGTGGTACTTTGGCTCATCCGATGGGTTATTGTGTTGAAAGCGCGACTCGCTATAGCTTGCAACATCCAAGGCGGCAGCCAACATGCTGCTGGCCGCCGCCGAGAGCGTGGTTTCCTTCAATTGCAAAAACGCCATACTGGCCTGCAAAACCTGAGGCAAACCCATCCAGTCTTGCACCCATGAAGCGCGCAAAGACAGCAACGATTCATCCAGACAGGCTTGCCAATCGTCTGCGGTTAATTGCAGAAGTTGCGCTTGGTTATTCATGATTAACGCACGGTCTTTTTAATGGTGTTATTCATTGAAAGCTGAAGCAACAAGGACTCCAAAATAACCACCAAAAGAGGGGAATAGCTCTTCAACAACTCCGAAGCGTCTTCGTTGTTGATTTTTTTGCAGATGACATTGGTCTTTGCGCGAATACTGGCAGCTCGGATACCACCGGACAAAATCGCGGCTTCACCAAACGACTGTCCCTGCGAAATCGAACCGAAAACATTGCCCGAAGAATCCGTCAACTCGACCTCGCCTTTTTCTAAGAAATACAAATGTGTAGCCTGGTCACCTGCACGAAATATATTCTCCCCTGCGGTGAATTCTTCTTGAGAAAAATTTTTCATGGCTGAATCCGAATCACTTGACGGTCAAGTTTCGTTTGATGAGGCTCACCAGAATCGACTTCATTTCTGACGGTAATTGGTGCACGATGTTGTCTACCTTGTGAAACGCAATGATCTTGACTTGCAATGCGGTATGCGCCGTAAGCGTGTAGCGCGAAGGAATACCGACCATGCCTTCAGCCAGCCCCAATACAGCGCCCGGACCTAGTAAGAAGGTTTTGTCACCGCGCGTGGCACAAACCGCTCCGCTGGTGATGAAGTAGGCCTCATCAAATTCTTGACCACTTGAAATGATTTTTTTCTTCGCCGGCAACATGGTGACATTAAGTAAATTGGTGTCCAACAAGGCCAGGAAAAGTCGCTCATCGCTGGACAACTCGCCAGATTGAATGGCATCCATGCCCAGACTCGATTTCAAGAAGTTGTTCTTGTACTTGCTGAGCCGATCAACATCAACAGAAAAAAGCAGTGGCGTGGAAATCATGGGCGTGCTCGCATCTGAAGAGTCCTGGTTTGAAACATAAATGTCTTCATTGCAAACCCTCAATGACGTAGGCAATCACTGGCTCGGCCTTGCCTTTGACTTTGATTTCGGATTTCTCACCCACCAAGACCTTGTCTTTGGCCAATAGGTAGGTGGCTTCTGAAATCATACATTTCGTATTGGGTGCGGCGCTCTCTAAGCGTTGGCCAATATTGACGTTGTCGCCCACCATGGCGTATTCCAAACGATGGCGGGTGCTGCCCAGATTGCCCAAAATAACGACGCCGCTGTTGACGCCCACCCGAATTTGAATTTCTTCAAAAGAGTCGAGATTGAATTGCAAAAGCTTTTCTTGCATGCGCCAAGCGGCCATGACCGCGTTTTGCGCGTCCAGTACCTGGTTGCCCGAATCAAATCGCGCCACGATGGCGTCGCCAATGAACTTGTCAATGATGGCACCATGTTCAGTCAATATATCGACCATCAAGTCAAAGTAGCTGTTGAGCAGCTTGACGATTTTGCGTGCCGAATAACGTTCGCATTTGCTGGAAAAGCCGCAAATGTCAGAGAACAAAATAGTGATGTGTTTTTCTTCGCCGTTCTCAAAACCCTGCCCGCTATCGAGCATATGGTTGACCGCTTTCAAGGTGTCGGCGGCGACAAACTTGGCAATAATCTCTTGCTCTTTTTTGGCTTTAGCTGCCAGCACCGCCGTGTCGATAGATTTTTTCAACTCTTGGCGTGTGAATGGTTTGGTGAGATAGGCCGACACGCCTAGTAGTTCGCCCTTCTTCAGGTCAAGGTCGGTGGCGCGCGTGGTGATCATGATGATCGGAATATCTTTATAGTCATCGTGAGCGCGCACCTCGCAGCAGAACTGCCAGCCGTTCAACACCGGCATGTCGTAGTCCGAGGTGATGATGTCGGGCTTGAAGCGCTGCACCGCTTTATAGCCTTCAAACCCATTGCTGGCGGTTTCCACTTGATAGTCCAGCTCTTTGAACTTAGCCACGATCAGGCTGCGAATGGTGGGGCTGTCGTCCACGACCAAGGCGCGTAGCCTTCGGCCTTTTGGCGCCAATGGGCAGATGTCTTGTATCTTTTTCAGATTTTGCGCGCTGGCATAAGGCGAGAGCAAAATATCGCCGACTTCACTTTTGATCAGCTTTTCTATCTCATGCACGTCGCGGCCATTGAAGGTGACCATGAATGGCGCGCTTTTGAAACAATCAATGGCTGCGAGCTGTTGCTGCACCTCGATGGCGCTGCTGCTCTCCATTTTGTGGTCGCACACAATCAAGTCAGGTGTCAGGTGTTGCTTCATATCGGCGCTGACTTGCACGCTGTCGGTGACCACCACGTCATAGCCGATTTGCTGCAATGCCAGTACCAATTCTTTTTGCGAACGACTGGTCAGCAACCAAATTTGCTTGGGCAAGGAGAACGCGCGTTTGACCAACTTGGCCAATTTGTCATCGCTGAAGTCACCACTCACCAAGGCGTTGGCACCCATGAACGAACGGGCGCGCTCTTGGCTGATTTCTTCTTGGCAATACACCACGATGAACAAATTTCCCAGCGCTCTGTGAGATTGCAACTCTGAAATCAAGCCGCTGTACTCGCCAATCAACACATCGCATTCGAGAAACAACACATTGAATTTACCCTTGACCAAAGACTCGGCTAAAGACGCGTTGTCATGACACATGCTCAAACCCACGCCATAGCGCATGCATTGAGTGGCCAGTTCTTGCGCAAATTCCGCGTTGGCGTAGGCCACCATGGCGCGGTGCGACAAGGCAGCACGCTTGCTGGCCGAGACGTTTGCCATCAGTTCAATCGATGGCGCGTACGACATGTGCAGTCCAACCTAGGCCTTTGTATTCGCGGTAACCACTGCTGCCTGAGGAGCCAATGATGTATTTACGCCCATTGGCGCTGAATATGCCCGAAGCCGTTTGGCCGTCTTTCAGATTAACGTTTTCAGGCGGGATAGGCACCACCCGGTTGATCGGAAAATGGGTGTCATCGGTGGTGGCAATCACCATACGCTCGCGGTTGACATAAAAGGCCGCGCCACCGTGTGCCACTTCGTTGTTGATGCGTGGCAAGCAATCGGCCAAAATGGGTTTCGCTTGGTTTTCCCAATCAAACATGATGCCCAAAACACCCACTGGTTTGCCACTGCGTTGCCCGTTTTCCAGCACAGCCGAGCAGTAAATCAAGGAGGTGTTTTCATTTTCAAGCTCCGAATCACACACGTCCTGCGCAGCAAACTGCACCAGCTTTGACATTTGCATACCTTGCCTGAACCAGTACTGGTCAGCCACACTCATTCCATCTAGCTTGTCACGGTTTTCTACTTTAGAGTTGGCCACGATGCGACCACTGGCATCAGCGACCACCAAGTCGCGGTACATCGTGTAAGAAGCGTTGATTATTTGTAAACGCTTATTGATAGTATCCAGATGTTTCTTGTCCTTGGATTGCAAGCACTCCCACAACACATGGTCGGTAGACCACCAACGCACATCGGCGGCGCGCTCAAACAAATTTCTATCGATCAATTCGATGGCTTGTTGGCTCAGGTTGGTCAGGGCTTGTAGGTTTTGCTGCAACATGTCAGCCGACATCTCCGAGAGCAGCAGCTCCATCTTGCCTGTGGTTGAACTGCCAGTCTCGGTGATTTGGTCAAAGATGGGCATGAAGCTTTTGCCTGCTTTGCCCAAGTCAGTGGCCAACACGATGCCATTGATTGAAATGAGTTGAATATCACCTTTGTTGCGCTGTATCTCTTGGTAAGTTTGACGGTTTTGCTCTGGAATCAAGCTTGAACTCATCAGTTCTTTGGGCGTGATGCCAAACACCTTGCTGTCGCTAACGCGCTCGAAGATGGCGGTGATGGGCAACACCAAATGGCTGGTCCAGCCTAATCCTTCGTACTCATTGAAGCCCGCCGAGTGGTAGGACACCAGTAAGGAACGGGTGCCAAAAAAGATACCGGTAGACACTTGTGACTCGCCAGGCTTGCTCAAATGGCGATGGCTGCGTGGCAACTCGGGAGATGCGCCAAAAGGAATGAAATACTGGTCGCTGGAGCAAATCGCCTTACCTTGTCGGTTGGTGAAAAACGAAAACCATCCATCCAATATATCCCCCTCGGAGCCTTTTGGCAGATAGTCGTCCAAGATGATTTGGCATTCACCTTGAAAGTCAAACAACACGCCCATCACGCCAATCACCTCACCGTTTTCATCCCCGTTGGCGCGAATGGCTGTGGCATAGATCAATGAAGCTTGGTCTTCAAGCTTAGAGATGGCAATGTCTTGCACGTGGTAATCCGTACCATCCTTGGTTTGCAAGCCGCGTTGAAACCAGGCTTCGTCGGACACATCCAAGCCCAGCGTCAGGTGTTTTCGATCGACATTGGAACTAGCTACTACCGTACCTTGCGCGTTGACTATCACCAGGTCACGGTACAAGGTGTAAGAGCTGCGAATGTCTTCCAAACGCGTGCAGGCCAAGTCGATGGCTTGCTGATGGGTGCTGTGTTGCGTGGTTTTGCCCGCAGTTTTACTTTTGCCTTCTTTGTTGTCATGCGCTGCATTCGAGACTTCGATGCATTGCCAAAAAGCTTTCTCCAACGCCCACCAGCGTACATCGCAGGTGCGCTCGAGCAGGCTGCGCTCCATCATGTCAATTTTAATTTTCGCCATCGAGTAAGAAATCGATTCAGAAGACCCTTCTTTGGCACGGTAGAGCTGATCGAAAAAAACCTTGGTGATGTTGATCAAGCTGTCCGAGAAAAACTCCACCTTTTCCATCAAGTCATTGATCTGTTTTTGTTTTTGCGGGTCGTCCGTCACCTCCAAGGCCTTGCACTTGCCTTGGTTGCAAATAGGGAAAATTTCTTGCAATTGGCTCACGATCATGTCGTAAGCGGCACGGTGCTCGTAAGTGATGACCGGGTTGTAAATATTGAACATGATGTCTTGGGCTTGCTTCATGGTTTCACCGTCTCAGTGGAGTTCAAAATAATGGCTTTAGAGGGCTTGAGGATGATGATGAAGTCCTCACCTCGACGCACCACATGTTGGTAGAAAGGGTGCGCCATGTTGGTCGGCACCGGTTGCAGTTCCTCTTTGTCAACGTTGATCACGCCCTCGATTTTTTCGACATGCAGGCCAATGTTGTCCGGCGACATGTCTTCATCGCTGTCGATGTCGGTGAGCTCTTTCAACTCAGCGTTGTTCTTGAATATGTAAATGCGCGACTCATCGCTGATGAGCACTTTGTGAGTTTCAAATGCGATGCCGGTATTGATGACGGTGACCACTTTGCCGCGCAAATTGATCAAGCCGTCAATCACCTCTGACGCGCCTCTGACAGGATGAAACTTGCTAGATCGCACAATCTCCAAAATGGTGTAGATGGGCACGCCGATCAGGTTGTTTCCTAAGTGAAAAATGGAATAAAGCATATCAGTCGTTCTCGATGAAATTGCTGATTGCTTGCAATATCGTTTCTTTGTTTGTCTTGAGCGCATAGCCATAAAAACCAGCTGATTTGGCTTTTTCTTGGCTTTCTTCTTGCGCAAAGGAAGTCAGGGCAATCACGGGTAAATGCGACAGTTGCGGATTGGATTGGATGCTTTTGAGCAAGCCATAGCCGTCCATCACGGGCATCACGATATCGGTTACCACCAGGTCAAAGCTGCGCGGCTTAGCGGTCAGCACGTCCAGCGCCTCTTGACCGTTAAACGCCAAGGAGACTTCACAGCCGATGGATTCAAAGTACTTTTTTTCTAAATCTCTAAAGAACGGCGTATCGTCGACCACCAACAATCTCTTCTTCACTGAAGCTTCATTGAATGCCTTGGTTTTAAACACATCCGGACTGACTTTTTCGGCTAGGCTGAACAAGTCAAGCAAAAAAGTCAGCTTGTCGTGAATCTTTGTCACACCCAGAATGATGCTTTCGTTGATCGGTGGCGTGTCCAAATTCAAGCGGGTGTGTATCGACTCTTCAATCGAGGAAGCAACGATACCCACCTCAAATTTTTTGATCTTGGTGGTGAAGATATACAAGCGCTTCATGTCCTCTGGCAATGGTTTGAGCTGCAAGTACTGATCCAGGTAAATCAGCAAAATATTGCGTCCCTCCAAATTGATGAACTGCTTCTTGGAAATGATTTCAATGTTGCTGCGCTCGATGATCTCGACCTTGTAGACCAAGGACAACGGCACGGCAAACTGCTCATCCATGCTGTATTTGAAAACCAATAGATCTTGTTTTTCTTGTAAATCCATCAGCTGCAAGTCGGTCATAGACTTGTGCTTGCCGAAGCGTTTGTTCAATTCTTGTTTGTGAAGGTTTTGGCTTTGGCAAATGCCGTTGGCACTGAGTACCATGGCCACATCACTGTCGCCTAAGATGGAGCTGCCCGCGTAATAGAACAGCTTTTTCAAAATCTGCGGCAATGGCTTGATGACGATTTCTTCGGTGTGGTCTATCGAGTCAATGCGCAAACCAAACTGAGTGTTGCCCGACTTGAGTACCAAAAACAATCTTTCATTTTTGTCATTGCTGATGTGAAATTCATGTGCACCTTCGTGACCAGCAATCAAGTGCATATCGAGAACCGGGATGAGCAGGCCGCGCAAGCGGTATACCTCTTGGCCTCGAATGGTTTCAATTTGAAATTCGTCTTCAGGACGCACCATGATGACTTCGAGCAGTTCTGTGTGTGGAATGGCAAACCGGTCTTCACCCACACGCACAATCAACGACGACATGATGGTCAGCGTGGTCGGCAAATAGATGATGATCTTGGTGCCCGAGCCCAAGCGTGTTTCCAAGTCGATGGCGCCGCCCAACTTCTCAATGGTGGACTTGACCACGTCCATTCCCACCCCCCGACCCGACAAGCTGGTCACCTGCTCAGCGGTGGACAGCCCCGGGTGAAAAATCAAGTTGGCGGCCTCGTTCTCACTCATGGCCTCAGCCTGTGTTTGCGAAATGAGATTGGTAGCCAAGGCTTTGTTTTTCACCTTCACCGCGTCAATGCCACGGCCATCGTCTTCCACCGTGATAACTACTTGTCCACCTTCGTTTTTCGCTTCCAACCAGATGCTGGCGACGCTGTCTTTTCCCGCCGCCAAACGATCTTCTTGTGACTCGACGCCATGATCAGCACAGTTGCGAATCAAATGCGTGAGCGGGTCGGACAAAGACTCGATGATGCTGCGATCGAGCTCGGTCTCATCGCCTTTAATCAGGATGCGGATTGGCTTGTCTAGTTGCTTGGACAAATCGCGCACGATTTTGTTGAACTTGGTGAAGGTGCCGCCCACCGCTTGCATCCGGGTTTGCAGCACCACCTGTTGCAAGTCCGAAATCATGTGCGCCATGGAGGTCAGCGCCATCTTGTTGTTGCTTTCAGCGAACTGGCGCAACAACTGATTGCGAGCCACCACAATCTCACCCGTCAATTCCATCAATCGATCGAGCAAATCCAATTTCACCCGAATGGTCTCGCCTTGTACGTTGTTGACCTGCGGTTTAACGGCTCTAACGGCTTCACTGCTGGATGCTTTGTCACTGACCGTGGGTAAGGCGGCACTTGCCGACGCTTCTGTAGGCTTAGGTGGCAGCAACTCTGGTGCGCTGAGCTTGTTAACCACTTGGACTGCGGCTGTTGGTCTGCGCTCTTGCTCTGCCAGTTTTGTTAACGCAGGTTTGGGCTTTGCAGCCACGTTTGTGACACTGGTGATATTGTCCAAGTGCAGCGCCCGACAAACCCCCGCGATATCCATTTGCTCGCCGTAGCCCGGGTCTTGCTGCATGTCGTTCAAGCAATCGCTGGCGGCGTAAAGCGCGGGCATCATGGCGACGTCAAATGCCACGTCACCCTCGCGAATCTTCATCAGCAAGTCCTCGAGCAAATGGGTTAACTCGGTGATTTTGTTCAACCCAAAAAATCCCGCACCCCCTTTAATCGTGTGTATAGCACGAAACAACAAGTTAATGTGGTTGACGTTGTAGGCCTGCTCCAAGTCGCTCAAGCCTTGTTCAAATTCAGCCAAGCGCTCTGCGATTTCAATCAGAAAATTTTTAAATACTTCATCATCATTTGCCATACAAACTGCCTACTCAGTACGTTTCTCGACTATTTTTTTCAGATCCGCCTGATATTTATTTGGCTCTGTTTCTATCAACGATATGCTTGTTTTATGTTGGATACAAGAAACCACATTCAACACTTACCTGACGGTTACTGATGCTTTTTTTGTTTGTGTTACTCATTCCACTTCCCTTTTTTTATATTTCATGCTCCTAAATCGCACAAAAGCAGTGCGTTATTTCATGTTGTTTATTTCACTGCTTTTTTATAAGTAATAAAAATTTATTTATTTGCATTATTAATATATGTTGAATGCTTATTTGAGCCTAGCTATACAAAATGATATGACTCAAAACAGTGCACAGAATATGCATCTGTATTCTTGACACTGCGCTTATAAATAACTTTGCTTGCTAATTAGATAGGTTTATAAACCAGTTATCTTTCATTTTTAAATCAGCTTTTTCTGCTGCTTTTTTTATTTAATATCAAATACATATTGTGGCTTTCCCGTGATTATTTATCTGGACGAGAACTCGTTGACTCTCGGAAATAAATCGTTTTTCAGCTTACTTAACTGATCACCCCACCACCCAGGCACACCTCGCCATCGTACAAGACCGCCGACTGTCCCGGCGTCACCGCCCATTGAGGCTCTGCAAACGTCAAGGCATAGCCTGCATCATCAAGAGCTTCAAACGCACACGGCGCATCCGCTTGTCGATAACGTGTTTTGGCAAAACAATCTGTCAACGCAGGTGCAGTTGAAGCAGTCCAACTCGCATCCTCAAACTGCAAACGTGATGACAACAACCACGGGTGGTCATGGCCTTGCACCACCCACAGCGTATTGCTGTCCATGTCCTTGCGCGCCACAAACCAAGGCGTATGTTCGCCGCCACCGCGCTGCGCGCCTTTTTCCTTGATGCCGCCTATGCCCAAACCTTGGCGCTGTCCCAGCGTGTAAAAACTCAAGCCCTGGTGTTCGCCGATTTTTCTACCCAAATCGGTTTTGATCGGCCCCGGCGTTTTAGCGATATAGCGGTTCAAAAACTCACGGAACGGCCGCTCGCCGATAAAGCAAATACCGGTGGAGTCTTTTTTACGTGCATTCGGCAAACCGGCTTCAGCGGCGATACGCCGCACTTCGGTTTTTTGCAATTCACCGATGGGAAACAGCGACTGCGACAACTGCGACTGCGTCAAACGGTGCAAAAAATAACTTTGGTCTTTGCTGTTGTCCACACCTTTTAGCAATTCATGCAAACCGTTGCGCGGGTTGTGCCGCACTCGCGCGTAATGGCCGGTCGCCATTTTGTCAGCACCCAAAGCAAACGCGTGATCTAAAAACGCTTTGAACTTGATTTCGGCGTTGCACAAAATGTCCGGGTTCGGCGTGCGCCCGGCTTGGTATTCGCGCAAAAATTCGGCGAACACGCGGTCTTTGTAATCAGCTGCAAAATTGATGTGCTCTATGTCTATGCCGATGACATCGGCCACAGCCGCTGCGTCTATGAAATCCTGGTTGGACGAGCAGTATTCATCGTTGTCGTCGTTCTCCCAGTTTTTCATGAAGATGCCAACGACTTCATGGCCTTGGCGCTTCAACAACAAAGCCGTCACGGCCGAGTCGACGCCGCCGCTTAAACCCACCACGATACGCTGCTTGTTGCTCATGCCAGCATTATGGGCGGCGGTGGCGTACCGATTGTCTGAAGCGCTTCAACCAAATGCGTTAATTGGCAAACGCCGCAATGCCTGTGATGGCCCGGCCCAAAATCAAAGCGTGTATGTCGTGCGTGCCTTCATAAGTGTTGACCACTTCCAAATTCACCAAATGGCGCGCCACACCGAACTCGTCGCTGATGCCGTTGCCGCCCATCATGTCACGCGCCATGCGGGCAATGTCCAGCGCCTTGCCGCAAGAGTTGCGCTTCAAAATAGACGTGATTTCCACCGACGCCGTGCCTTCGTCTTTCATGCGCCCCAAACGCAAACAGGCTTGCAAACCGAGGGCGATTTCGGTTTGCATGTCGGCCATCTTTTTCTGAATGAGTTGATTGGCGGCTAGCGGCCGACCAAACTGCTGGCGGTCCAAGGTGTACTGACGCGCGCGGTGAAAACAATCTTCGGCTGCGCCCAAGGCGCCCCAGGCGATACCGTAACGCGCGCTGTTCAAACAAGTGAACGGGCCTTTCAAGCCTTGCACTTCGGGGAAGGCGTTCTCCTCCGGCACAAACACGCCGTCCATGACGATTTCGCCGGTGATAGACGCGCGCAAACCGACCTTGCTGTGAATGGCCGGCGCGCTCAAACCGGCCATGCCTTTTTCCAACACATAGCCGCGTATCGGACCAACCGCCCCGGCTTCACTCACCTCTTTGGCCCAAACCACGAACACATCGGCCACGGGTGAATTGGAGATCCACATTTTGTTGCCGCTGAGTTTGTAGCCGCCTTTGACCTTGTGCGCGCGACTGGCCATGCTGGCCGGGTCCGAGCCGTGGTCTGGTTCCGTCAAGCCGAAGCAACCTATCCATTCGCCGGTGGCGAGTTTGGGCAAGTATTTCTGGCGCTGGCCTTCGGTGCCGAATTCGAAAATCGGCAACATCACCAAGGAAGATTGCACACTCATCATCGAGCGGTAACCCGAGTCGACGCGTTCGACTTCGCGTGCGATCAAACCATAGGCTACATAGTTCAATTCGGGGCCACCGTATTGCGCGGGAATGGTGGGGCCGAGCAAACCGAGTTCGCCCATTTCGCGAAAAATCGCGAGGTCGGTTTTTTCATGCCGGAAAGCTTCGGTCACGCGCGGCAGCAATTTGTCTTGACAATACGCATTCGCGGCCTCGCGGATCATGCGTTCGTCTTCGCTCAATTGCAGGTCGAGTAACAACGGGTCGTCCCAGTGAAATGCTGTCTTGGCCATGTATGCTCCGGTTCGCGTTTTGTCTGTATGAAGGCTTGATGTTAATCGGCTGCAGTTTGCGCTGTTTTTGAGAATAGTTGGGCTGAAGATAGTTGGCGTGATGTGCTTTTCGATAAGTCCATCACAAGTCGAGGCGCTCAACTCAAGCCGCCCAAAATGACAAGGGCACGGCCCACAGCTTGTCGCCAAACGGCAGCAGTTCCCGCCCGGCATAAAACACGATGCCGCATTGAAAAATAGCAGGCTCGGTTTCTTGCAAATGACGCAAGCCCTTGAAATCTTTGCTGTCGACCGTGGTGCTGGCCTTGACTTCAATCCCGCAAATGTCTCCCCGGCGGTTCTCCAATATGAAGTCCACTTCAATATGGGTTTGAGTGCGGTAATGCCACAGCGTTAGCCCGGTGCTGGAGAAAGCCACGTGCTTGAGCAATTCAGACAGTACCCAGGTTTCAGCCAAACCACCTAGCAAATTCGGTTGCGCGCTCAATCGCTCTTGGGTGACGGCCATGAGATGGCTTAACAAACCGCTGTCCGGCAAAAACACTTTGGGGGCTTTGACCCAGCGCTTGCTCGGGTTGCGCTGCCATGAAGGAAGGCGCACCACCATGAATAACAGCTCAAGCAAAGCAAAATAACGTTTGAGTGTGGTCTGTGTGATGCCTGCTGTGCGGGATAACTCTGCGAAATTCAGCAACGTAGCGCTGCGGGTGGCCAATAAATGCAGCAAGTTGGGAATCTCGGTCAACTGCTCAATATTGGCCAAATCGCGCAAGTCGCGCTGCAACATCGCTTGCACATAGGCATCAAACCAGGCCGCGCGACGTGATGCACTGCTTCTGGACACCGCATCTGGAAACCCACCAGCCAGCCACAAGCGCATCAATTCATCCCGGTCGCAGGCTTGAAGATGCATGCTGGATATATCGACTTCAAACAAGGCTTCAGCCCGATTCAAAGACGGGCGATCTGACAACTCTGCACTTGACAGCGGCCACAGGGTCAATACCGCCATGCGACCGGCCAAGGAATCGGCCATGCCGGGTAACAACATGACATCCGCAGAACCTGTCAGCAAAAAGCGTCCTGGTTGACGGTCTCTGTCCACGGCAGCTTTGATCGGCAAAAACAATTCGGGGGCGCGTTGCACCTCATCCAGCGTGACCGGCCCTTGCAAACCATTGATAAAGCCGGACGGATCTGACTTGGCAGCATTCAAGACCACCGCATCATCCATGGTCAAGTAGCGGCGCGGCGCGGCTTTGTCTGCCGAAACACTTTGTGCCAATGTGCTTTTGCCGCTTTGGCGTGCGCCATTGATGACCACCACAGGGGTGTCTGACAGNCTTTCGGCCAAGAGCGGGGCAAGATGGCGGAGGTGCATTGCCCCATTGTAATGGATGAAATTCGTCCACTGAATGGATGATTTTCATCCACTTAACGACGGCTTTCCACGTCTTAAACCCCCGCCAAATGCCTGTTCGCCAACTCGATATACCAATCCAAACAAGCCGGGTTCGCCATCGCGTCCCGGTTCAACACTTTTTCAACCGGCTGACCGAGCATCAGCTTTTTGACCGGCAACTCCTGTTTTTTGCCTGACAAGGTGCGTGGAATTTCAGCCACTTGGAAAATCTCGTTGGGCACAAAACGCGGACTCAGCGCGGTGCGTATCGCGCCGTTCAAACGGGCGCGCAATGCGTCATCCAGCGTCACGCCGGGGCGCAACACCACAAACAGCGGCATGTAGCTTTCTTTGCCCAAATATTCCAAGTCCACCACCATGCTGTCCAACACCTCGGGCAAAGCCTCGATGGCGCTGTACAACTCGCTGGTACCCATGCGCAAACCATAGCGGTTGATGGTCGCATCGCTGCGTCCGTAAATGATGGTGCGGCCCTCTGGNGTGATCTTCAGCCAATCGCCGTGCCGCCAGACCGAGCCCGCTTCCGCNGACAAATCACCGCCACCGGGTTTTCTGCCCTGCCCAGCGGGAAAAGTATCGAAATAACTGCCCAGGTAGCGCTGATTGTCTTTGTCGCCCCAGAAAAACGGCGGCATGGACGGCAGCGGCTGGGTTACCACCAGCTCACCCACTTCGTCAATCACCGGCTTGCCCTGTTCATTCCAAGCCTCAACACTCACGCCCAGAAAGCGGCATTGCATTTCACCGGCCACCATAGGCAGATCGCGCAGCCCGCCCACATAAGTGCCGGCGTCGGTGCCACCGGAAATATTGCACCACCAAATGTCCGGGCGCTGCACACCAGCGCTGGTGTACACCTGTTGCATTTGCTCGCTGCCCCATTGCTGCACATCGGCGCTCAAGGGCGAACCGGTGGTGCCCAAGGCGCGCAGGTTTTGCAAACCCGTGATGCCGCTGAGTTGAACGCCGGCCTTCATGCAGTTGGCATAAAACGCCGCGCCGCCGCCGAAGAAAGTCACGCCCTCGGCGGCGGCAAACCGCCACAGCAGGCTCCAATCCGGGTGTTCTTTGGTGCCGCCGGGGTTGCCGTCGTAAATCACGCAGGTGGTGCCGCTCATCAAGCCGCTGACTTGCATGTTCCACATGATCCAGCCGGTGGACGAATACCAGAGAAAGCGCTCGCCCAAAGAGTTAGGCTGGTAGCTGCAACCGATGTCGCAATGCAGGTTTTTGTGTATCTCCAGGTTGAGCATGGTGCCGCCGTGGCCGTGTACCAGCGGCTTGGGCAAGCCGGTGGTGCCGCTGGAATACACAATCCATAACGGATGGCTGAAATCCAGCCACAGGGGCTCGAACGCATGCTCGGCGGCGTCATCGCGCTGCATGATCTGCGCCCAGTCGACGCTGTCGGCCAGCGGCGTCTGATTGTCCAGGTTGCGGTACATCACCACATGCTCGAGCGTGGGCAATGCAGCGCGCAATTCGTTCACCACCGTATGGCGCTCCAAGTCCTTGCCCGCGTAGGTGACGCCGTCAACCGCGATCAATACCTTGGGTGTGATTTGCTTGAACCGGTCCACCACCGCGTTGGTGCCCATGTCAGGCGCGCACACGCTCCAAATGCCGCCGATGCTGACCACGGCCAGAAACGCCACCATGGTTTCAGCAATATTCGGCATGTACGCAGCCACCCGGTCGCCGGGTTGCACGCCCAGCGTCTGCAAATGCAAAGCCAGCGCCGCAGACTGGCGCTTTAATTCGGGCCAGCTGAGTTCGCGCCGCTGGCCGCGTTCGTTGCTGCTGATGATGGCCGGCATGCCGGCGGCGTGCGCCGCCTCTGCATGGCGAAACACCTGCTGAGCGTAATTCACCTTTGCGCCAACAAACCAGCGCGCGCCTGGCATGGTGTTGCGCTCCAGCACAGCCGTGTGCGGCGTCGGCGATTGCAAATCCAAATAGTCCCAAGCCGATTGCCAGAAGGCTTCGATGTCAGACACCGACCAACGCCACATGGCCTGGTAGTCATCAAACTGCAGTTGCCGGTGCTCTAGCAACCACTGCTCGAACAATCGGATTTGCGGCACAAACGGCGGTGTAGTGGTGGCAGAGGGGGTCATATGTCAGATGTTGTCAGGGCAAATCAGATGTCGCTTTGAGACGGGCAACTAAGATGCGGTTTTGTTTTTGAAAGAACCGTATTGTCATGGCGATCTGGACCAAACCCATCAGCACCGAGATATTAACCACCACCCACATCCACACAGCCGCTGATCGCCTGGGCATAGAGTTTGTGGAAATCGGCCCGGATTTCATACGCGGGCGCATTCCGGTGGATGAGCGCACGCGCCAGCCTTACGGCGTGATCCACGGCGGCGCGAGTGTGGTGCTTGCGGAAACCCTGGGCTCGTGCGGCGCGGATTACTCGACGCCCATCGGGTACCGCATCGTCGGCCTAGACATCAATGCCAACCATATTCGCGGCGTGGCTGCGGGCTGGGTCAATGGCATCGCGCGGCCAGTACATATTGGGCGCAGCACGCAGGTCTGGCAAATCGATATGACGGACGACCAAGGGCGGACGAGTTGTGTATCCCGGTTGACCTTGTCGGTGTTGGCGCCCAGGGGTTGATCCGCTTTGCGTGCTCGTTGGTATTTTTGCGGTTTGATGGCTTTTCTGCGATTCTTTAAAGACACGCTTTGGCCGACCCATCCGGTGCGATTTTTTCTGCGCTTTTGCTCGAAAAAAACGCCCCCTCCGACTCAGCCTGAAGTGATGTTGATGGCTTTAGTCATGTTTCGTTGTCGTACTGGCTTTGTGTATCGAACTGCAGAAATGCGGTCGGAGAAATACGTCGAGTGGACAAACGTCGGCTTACTTCCGAACTTCTGACGAACTTGGCTTCACAGGCTCTGCTACGGACGGCGTTGATGAAGGCTTGTCTTGTGCGCACAAGCCTTTGAAAAACGCCCACTCCTCACACACCAAACCAGAAGGCAAAGTACACATGCCTTGCTCGCCCTTGTCGGTATAAATTTTGCTGATAGTTCCGCCGGCCTCTTTACAAGCAACAGCCGCTGGATTCGCCATAGCGATCAACCAGAAGTCGACCGCAAACGCCTTGACACCCAGCAGGCTCAGGACCATCAGGGCCGCCACAATCACTCGCGGTTTTTGCACGCAGTTGATGCACATACGCGTGGGTCTGTATAAGCTCATGCCTCAGCCGCTTTCATTCGTTCGCTTTTCCA
>JGI25911J50253_10000061_pt1 | contig 30774 bp, 33 predicted proteins | sample LauGreSBDMM110SD_3_FD_50253 | JGI IMG/M metagenome (IMG submission 50253) | reverse complement strand
AGGTGTCGTCAAGCAGCAAATGTTCGCGAATGTCTTGACCAAGGATTGCCTCGTTGGAAAGCTCCAGCAAACCCGCGTGTTCTTGCGACAAATGCAGTTCTTTTGAAGAGCACAACATACCTTGGCTTTCAACGCCACGCAGTTGACTGAGCTTGATTAAAAAAGCTTTGCCATCAGCCCCNGGCGGCAGCTCTGCCCCCACCATGGCACATGGCACTTTGATACCGACACGCGCATTGGGCGCACCGCACACGATAGACAAGGCATGAGATTGACCCACATCCACTTGGCACACTCGCAATCGGTCTGCATTGGGGTGTTGCTCGGCAGAGGTAATCAGACCAACCACCACCTTGGAAAAAGGCGGCGCAACACTTTTCATGTCTTCCACTTCCAAACCAGCCATGGTCAAAGTGTCAGCAAGTTGCTGCGTTGTGAGGGGTGGGTTACAAAATTCTCGCAACCAAGATTCAGGAAATTGCATGTCTATACCTTGGTCTGGTCATCGGAATTGGCTGAGAAAGCGAATGTCACCATCGAAAAATAAGCGCAGGTCATTCACGCCATAGCGCAACATGGTTAAGCGGTCAGGGCCCATGCCAAAAGCAAAACCGATGTAGTGCTCTGGGTCCAAGCCCATATTGCGAACCACATTGGGATGCACTTGACCCGAGCCGGCCACTTCCAACCAACGCCCAGCTAATGGACCACTGGGAAATTGAATATCTATCTCTGCGCTGGGCTCTGTGAAGGGGAAAAAGCTGGGTCTGAAACGCAGCACCAGGTCTTCGTTTTCAAAAAAGGTTTTGCAAAAATCTGTAAAGACCACCTTGAGGTCTTTGAAGCTGATGTTTTCACCTATCCACAAGCCTTCGCATTGGTGAAACATAGGTGAGTGCGTGGCATCGCTGTCCACACGGTAAGTGCGTCCGGGGGCTATGACCCGAATTTCCGGCATGCCCTTACCCGCGTCGATACCAGCCTGATGCATTTGCACATGCGCCATGGCATGGCGAATTTGCATGGGACTGGTGTGGGTGCGCAGCAAATAGCCACCTTCGACATAAAACGTGTCGTGCATGGAGCGTGCGGGATGGTCTTCGGGCGTGTTCAAGGCGGTGAAGTTGAACCAATCATTTTCAATCTCTGGGCCTTGGGCAACCGAAAAACCCATGGACGCAAAAATCTGCTCGATGCGCTCCATGCTCAAGCTGACTGGGTGCAAGCCACCTTGACCGCGCAGGCCACTGGGCAGGCTGACATCAATTTTTTCGGCTTGCAGTTGACGGTTCAACTCCGCATCAGCCAGCGCTTGGCGCCGAGCATTCAAAGACTGCTCAATCGACTGCTTGGCTGAATTGATAAGTGCACCTTGAGCCTTTTTTGTCTCTAAATCGAGCAGGGCCAAGCCCTTCATCATCTCGGACACACGGCCAGATTTACCCAGAAATTGGGCTTTGGCATTTTCTAAATCCGCAGCAGTTGCACATTGCGCAAACTGAGATTGGGCTTGTTGCACCAGCGTATCGAGCTCGTTCATATCGTCTTAGGTTTGAAATGAAAAAGGGATTGAAGCTGTCTTGGGCTTCAATCCCTTGGGCCATCATGTCACCCGCCTGATAACGGCGGGCAGTGCAACCCGATCAGGCAGCTAAACGTGCTTTGACTTGATCGACGATGTGTCCAAAGGCTGCTTTGTCATGAACCGCCAAATCGGCCAGCATTTTGCGGTCGATTTCAATAGAAGCTTTGCGCAGGCCATTGGCAAACTGGCTGTATGTCAAACCAAATTCACGCGAGGCTGCGTTGATACGGGCAATCCACAACTGACGAAACACACGCTTTTTGGCGCGGCGATCGCGGTAGGCATATTGACCCGCCTTCATCACCGCTTCTTTGGCGATGCGGTAAACATTACCGCGGCGACCGCGGAAACCTTTGGCGAGGGCTAAAACTTTTTTGTGTCTGGCTCTGGCCGTGACACCACGTTTAACGCGAGGCATATTAAATTCTCCTTGTTCGTCCGTTGATTACAGGCCAGCCATGGGCAGCATTTGCGCCATGTGACCCATATTGGTTTCATGCACACCTGTAGGACCACGCAAATGACGTTTGTTTTTGGTGGTTTTCTTGGTCAGGATGTGGCGCTTGAAGGCTTGACCGCGTTTAACGGTACCCCCTGGACGAACACGAAAGCGCTTTTTAGCGCTACTTTTGGTCTTCATTTTGGGCATTGAATGCTCCTTTTTGATTGTGCTCGTGAGGCGCGGCGTCACTGACGCAGACTTGTTAGCCCCGAGACACTTGTTTGCGTGGCCTTTTAGGCAGCNGCTGCTTGCGCAGTTTCTGCCGCGGGTTTGGCCACGCCACCCGTTTTTTTCTTGCCCGGCGCGATCATCATGACCATTTGTCGCCCTTCAAGCTTTGGAAACTGCTCAACCACAATCAGGTCAGCCAGTTCATCCCGAATTCTTTGCAACAACGCCATACCAATTTCTTGGTGGGTAATTTCTCGACCACGGAAACGCAAAGTGATTTTGCATTTATCGCCTTCGTCAAGAAAACGCTTGATGTTGCGCAATTTGATGTTGTAGTCACCATCGTCGGTACCGGGTCGGAATTTGATTTCCTTGACCTCGATCACCTTTTGCTTGGACTTGGCTTCAGCCGCCTTTTTCTGCTCTTGGTATTTGAACTTACCGTAGTCCATCAGTCGACACACTGGGGGAACTGCAGTTGGTGAAATCTCTACCAAATCGACATCCAGCTCGCCTGCCATTCGCAACGCCTCAGCCAAGCTGAGTACCCCAATGGGTTCGTTGTTAGGACCGCTCACGCGGACTTCAGGTGCCATGATTTCTCTGTTGAGGCGGTGTTTGCGTTCCTCGCGTTGTCGGCGATCGCGAAATTCAGTAGCGATGGTTCAATCCTTCAAAAAAAACCTGCTTCAAAATGAAACAGTGAAAATCCGTCGATACTTAGACGACAAATCATGATGTCAACCAGTGAAATCAAAGTTTGGCGGCAATGTCCGAAGCCAACTTTTCAGTAAAAGCTTCGAGTGTCATAACACCAAGGTCTACATTGCCTCGGGCGCGCACTGCGACGGTACCTGCTGCTTTCTCCTTGTCACCCATGACCAAGATNTAAGGCAGCTTCTGCATTGAATGCTCGCGTATTTTATACGTAATCTTCTCGTTTTTGAGATCTTGTGTGACCCTAAACCCTTGATTTTTCAGGTTTTTGACTACANCTTGCACATAATCAGACTGAGAATCGGTGATATTGAGCACCGCAACTTGAACCGGCGCCAACCAAACCGGCAAGGCGCCTGCATGCTGCTCTACCAAAATACCGATGAAACGCTCCAAACTTCCCACAATGGCCCGGTGCAGCATGATGGGTCTGTGGCGCGCACCATCTTCACCGACATACTGCGCATCCAGTCGCTCTGGCATATTGGGGTCGACTTGTATGGTTCCGCACTGCCATTCACGGCCAATCGCGTCTTTCAGCGTGTATTCAATTTTGGGACCGTAAAAAGCGCCCTCGCCTGGCAGGTATTGGAACTCACAGCCAGAAGCACGCAAACCTTCAGCCAAGGCTTTCTCAGCACTGTCCCAACTCTCTTCCGAACCTATGCGTTTTTCTGGGCGAGTCGATAACTTGTAAATGATGTCGGTAAAACCAAAATCTTTATAGACTTTTTGCAGCAGGGTGGTGAAAGCAATGACCTCCGACTGGATTTGATTTTCCGTACAGAAGATATGCCCGTCATCTTGGGTGAAGGCGCGAACGCGCATGATGCCGTGAAGTCCGCCCGAGGGCTCGTTGCGGTGGCACTGACCAAACTCACCAAAACGCAGGGGTAAATCGCGGTAACTTTTGATACCTTGGTTAAAAATAATGATGTGCCCAGGGCAGTTCATGGGCTTGAGCGCGTAATCGCGCTTCTCAGACTCCGTGACAAACATGTTTTCACGGTATTTGTCCCAGTGACCTGTTTTCTCCCACAAACCTTGATCCAAAATTTGTGGGCCTTTAACCTCTAAGTAGCCGTTGTCTTTGTAGACACTACGCATGTATTGCTCGACTTCTTGCCATAGCGTCCAGCCCTTGGGATGCCAAAAAACCGTACCAGGGGAATGCTCATCGATGTGAAACAAATCAAGCTCACGGCCGAGTTTGCGGTGATCGCGTTTTTCAGCCTCTTCTAGCATCAAGAGGTATTTCTGCAAATCATCTTTGCTGGCCCAAGCGGTACCGTAAATACGCTGCAGCATTTCGTTGCGGTGGTCGCCTCGCCAGTAAGCCCCGGCCACTTTCATCAATTTAAAGTGCTTGAGTTTTCCGGTGCTCGGGACGTGCGGGCCGCGACACAGATCTGTAAATTCACCTTCGCTGTAAAGTGAAACATCCTCTGCGGCAGGAATGGACGCAATGATTTCAGCTTTGTAGTGCTCGCCTAGGTTCTTGAAGTAAGCGACTGCTTGGTCTCTTGGCATGACTTGTCGCGTGACAAGTTCATCCTTGCTGGCCAATTCATTCATGCGCTTTTCAATTTCTTGCAAGTCCTCAGGTGTGAAAGGCCTGCTGTAAGAAAAGTCGTAATAAAAGCCGTTTTCAATCACCGGACCAATCGTGACTTGGGCTTGCGGAAAAAGCGACTTGACTGCATATGCCAACAAATGGGCTGTCGAGTGCCGAATAACTTCCAAGCCTTGGGCATCTTTGGCGGTCAATATAGCCAAGTGCGTGTTGTCTTTAATGAGGTGGCTGGTGTCAACCACTTCGCCATTGACCTTGCCTGCTAAGGCGGCTTTTGCCAAACCTGTCCCAATCGAGAGCGCCACCTCAGCAACAGTCAAAGGCGCGGGATATTCGCGAACAGAGCCATCAGGCAAAGTGATTTCAAGCATATGCGGTATCAATGGGTTCTAAGGGGAAAGCAAAAGCGCGGTCTGAACCGCGCTTAACTAAAGACCCATTTTCCCATAAAAAAACAGGCCTCTAAGGGCCTGTTAGCTGGTCGTTCAAACGAGCAAATTGTTTAGATCAATGGAATTGTTCTTCTTCTGTAGAACCGGTCAAGGCGGTCACACTCGATTGCCCGCCTTGAATGACTGTCGTGACGTCATCGAAATAACCTGTTCCCACTTCTTGCTGGTGCGAGACAAAACTGTAACCACGGTCGCGAGCGGCAAATTCTGGTTCTTGAACTTTTTCTACATACGCTGACATACCGCGAGCCACGTAATCTTGCGACAATCGAACATATTGAACCACATGGAATGGATGCCAGCCAAGGTAATGAACTGGTACTTGTAACCCATAGCGCCGAGTTCTCGCTGGAATTTGGCAATGGTGGCGTCGTCAAGGTTTTTCTTCCAATTGAAAGAGGGAGAGCAGTTGTAGGCCAGCATCTTTCCGGGATGCACCTTATGCACCGCTTCTGCAAACTGCCGAGCAAATTCCAAATCTGGGGTGCCGGTTTCACACCAAACCAAATCTGCGTAGTGTGCATAAGCGATGGCTCGCGACACAGCTTGCGCCATGCCTTTTTTGGTTTTGTAAAAACCTTCAGCAGTTCGTTCACCTGTGATGAACGGCTTATCATTGGCGTCGTAATCACTGGTTAACAAGTCGGCGGCTTCTGCGTCAGTTCGGGCAATCACCAAAGTAGGCACCCCGCAAACGTCTGCAGCCATACGCGCAGCAATAAGTTTTTGAACAGCCTCTGCAGTGGGTACCAATACTTTGCCACCCATGTGTCCACATTTTTTGACTGATGCCAANTGNTCTTCAAANTGCACACCACCTGCGCCTGCACGGATCATNGCCTTCATCAGTTCAAAAGCATTCAGTACACCACCAAAACCGGCTTCAGCATCGGCAACGATTGGTGCAAAGTAATCTATGTAGCCCTTGTCTGAAGGGTTGACACCTTTAGACCACTGAATTTCATCTGCACGGCGAAATGTATTGTTGATTCGCTCAACCACAGTAGGGACTGAGTCAACCGGGTAGAGTGACTGATCGGGGTACATTGAGGCATATGAGTTGTTATCTGCAGCAACTTGCCAACCCGACAAATAAATCGCCTTGATACCCGCCTTGACTTGTTGCATGGCTTGGCCACCGGTTAAGGCGCCTAAACAGTTGACGTAAGGCTCGCTGTGCACCAAGTCCCAAAGTTTTTCTGCACCACGACGCGACAAGGTGTATTCAATAGGAAATGAACCACGCAGACGAACCACATCGGCAGCGCTATAGCCTCTCTTTATGCCCTTCCACCTTGGATTGGTGGCCCAGTCTTTTTCTAAAGCGGCAATTTGATGTTCGCGGCTCATGTGTGCGGTGCTGTCTTGCGGCATGTGTAACTCCAAGAAAAGGTTCAAAAAAATCTGCAGAATCAATTCTATATCTTATATAAGACTTGAGAAGTGTCTTATGTCTTATATATGAAATATAAATAAGTGTTTACAAACAATGAATTAAAGTTAATTTTTTGTATGGTGAAATAAAAAACTGTATGGCTGAATTTAAAAAGTTAAAAAATCAAAAAACTTACAAAAAGTGTCTTCAAAAATGCAAAAACCCCATTCTCATTCGCAAAAGAAGCTATTGAGATGAAAAAAATGGTATTTCTCCCTTACGATAGCCAAGCCGACAAAAAGCTAAAAAAGCTAGCGGCGTTTCACTCACTTCTAGAAGGAAAATGAAAATGGCAACTGCAAAAAAGGCAGCAAAAAAATCAGCTGCAAAAAAAGCTCCCGCAAAAAAAGTAGTGGCTAAAAAAGCCCCCGCTAAAAAAGCAGCAGCAAAGAAAGCTCCAGCTAAAAAAGTAGTCGCGAAAAAAGCGCCTGCGGGGCAAAAAAGCGCCAGCTAAAAAAGTAGCCGCGAAAAAAGCGCCCGCTAAAAAGGCAGCAAAAAAAGTTGTTAAAAAGGCCCCTGCAAAAAAACGCACGCCCAATGCAGCTTTCATGAAGCCTTTGACACCCAGCGCAGCACTGGCTGCCGTGGTAGGTTCCACTCCCTTGGCACGTACAGAAGTCGTGAGCAAGTTGTGGACTTACATTAAGAAGCATGCGTTGCAAGACAAAGTCAACAAACGCAATATCAATGCAGATGACAAACTGAAGGCTGTATTTGGTAAAGCCCAAGTCACCATGTTTGAACTTGCCAGCCTGATTGGCAAGCACTTGTCATAAGTACTTATCCCACTGAAAAGGGCCGCGTAAGCGGCCCTTTTTTTTCCTCAACCCCATCAAGCTTTGGTGAACATGAATTCGCCGGGTGAAAGTATGGGGTCTACATTGACCTGAATGGTGTCATGCGGCCCAAATTTTCCCTCAAGCAACATCTTCGAGAGCGGGTTCTCAATTCGCTGCTGAATAGCTCTTTTAAGCGGCCTGGCGCCAAAAACGGGGTCAAACCCCACCTTGGCTAACTCTTCCAGTGCGGCAACTGAAACAGCCATACCCAAATCCATACGAGACAAGCGATTGGAAAGAATCTTTAATTGAATATCAGCAATTTTGGCAATGTCTTTGGCATCCAGTGAATGAAAAACAACCGTCTCATCGATCCTGTTCAAAAACTCTGGCCTGAAGTGGTTTTTCAATTCATCCCATACCGCCTCTTTGACATCTGCATAGTCGGCCCCAGCCATTCTTTGAATCAACTGTGAACCAATATTGGACGTCATGGCAATCACAGCATTTTTAAAGTCAACTGTTCGACCTTGGCCATCAGTTAATCGTCCGTCGTCCAATACCTGCAAAAGAATATTGAACACATCGGGATGAGCCTTTTCAATCTCATCAAGCAAAATAACGCTATAGGGTTTTCGCCTCACAATTTCGGTCAGGTAGCCACCTTCGTCGTAGCCCACATAGCCAGGAGGCGCACCAATGAGTTTGCTCACAGAGTGCTTCTCCATGAACTCACTCATATCAATGCGAACCAAGTGGTCTTCACTGTCAAACAAGAAACCTGCAAGGGCTTTACAAAGTTCGGTTTTGCCCACACCTGTAGGCCCTAAAAACAGAAAAGAGCCGGTGGGTCTTGAAGGATCACTCAAGCCGGCACGGCTACGTCGAATCGCATTAGAGACGGCCACAATCGCTTCATCTTGGCCCACCACCCGCGCATGGAGTCGCTCTTCCATGAGCAGTAATTTTTCACGCTCACCTTGCATCAATTTCGATACGGGGATACCGGTTGCACGAGCAACAACTTCAGCAATTTCTTCAGCACCTACTTGTGTACGAAGCAGTCGCATGGGCTTGGTTTGCCCGGCCTCAGTTTCGAAAGCATGCGCCGCCTTCATCCTTTTTTCCAGTTCGGGAAGTTTGCCGTACTGCAGTTCAGCCACTTTATTAAAGTCGCCCTTGCGTTTGAGTTCTTCAATTTGAAACCGCGTGCGGTCAATTTCTTCCTTGATAACCGCCCCGCCTTGCGCTTGGGCTTTTTCCGATTTCCAAACTTCCTCTAAATCTGCATATTCTTTTTGAAGCTTGAGAATTTCTTCTTCAATCAGCGACATACGCTTTTGTGAAGCATCATCTTTTTCTTTGCGTACAGCTTCTCTTTCAATTTTCAGCTGGATAAGTCTTCTCTCCAACTTATCCATGACCTCGGGCTTGGAGTCAATTTCAATTTTAATTTTGGCAGCAGCCTCATCAATCAAATCGATGGCTTTGTCGGGTAAAAACCTGTCGGTGATGTAGCGATGAGAAAGTTCTGCTGCAGCCACAATGGCCGGTCGGTAATTTCGACGCCGTGATGGACTTCGTATTTTTCTTGCAACCCACGCAATATGGCTATCGTCGCCTCCACCGTTGGCTCGCCCACAATGATTTTTTGAAATCTTCTCTCTAAAGCCGCGTCTTTTTCAATGAAGCGCCGATACTCGTCTAAAGTGGTCGCGCCTACGCAATGTAATTCGCCTCTGGCCAATGCCGGTTTAAGCATATTGCCCGCATCCATCGCACCTTCTGCCTTGCCTGCACCCACCATGGTGTGAATTTCATCGATAAAGACAATGGTTTGACCTTCGTCCTTGGCAAGTTCATTGAGCACGCTTTTAAGCCGCTCCTCAAAATCGCCTCTGAACTTGGCACCCGCCAAAAGTGANGCCATATCCAAAGACAACACACGCTTTCCCTTGAGCGAGTCGGGCACCTCGCCGGCGACTATGCGCTGGGCCAAGCCCTCCACAATGGCAGTCTTGCCGACACCGGGCTCGCCAATCAAAACAGGGTTATTTTTGCTGCGCCTTTGAAGAACCTGAATGGCACGTCGAATCTCATCATCGCGGCCAATCACTGGGTCGAGTTTGCCCATGCGAGCGCGTTCGGTTAAATCGAGTGTGTATTTTTTTAAAGACCCNCGTTGGCTTTCCTCATCAGCTGACTTGACAGTTTGCCCACCCCTTAAAGACTCAACAGCAGCAGCAAATGTCTGCCTGCTCAATCCATGTTTTCTGGCGGCTTGACCCATCTCCNACTTTGAGTCGGACAGGGCCAATAAAAACATTTCACTGGCAACAAATTCGTCACCTTTCTTGAGAGACTCTTTTTCAGCAGCCTGCATCAAAGTCACTAGGTCGCGCCCAACTTGCACTTGGTCTTGTCCATGGACTTCGGGCAATTTGGCCACAGCCTCTTCGCTGTCTTTGAGAAGGCTGGCAATGTTGACGCCAGACCTAACAAGCAAGGAACGAGGGCCATCATCTTGTTTCAGCATAGCCACCACCAAATGGCAAGGCTCTATATAGGCTTGGTCTTTGCTAAGAGCAAGAGACTGCGCATCAGACAGCGCTTCTTGAAATTTCGTGGTTAATTTGTCTAGCCGCATATGTATCCCTTAAGACCTCATCTGTGTTCATCAGGTGAGGCGGTCAACAGGTAATTCAAGGCGGGTAGAGCGCCCAATCAACTCACCAAGGCGTTTCGAGAGTCGATTCCCCATCTGGCCAAGGCTTGATCGTCACTGACTCTGGCGTCAACCCAATGAGAGCCATGAGGGCCCGTCTCTTTTTTCCAAAAGGGTGCCTGCGTTTTCAAATAATCCATTAAAAATTCACAGGCCTGAAAACTCTGCCCACGGTGAGCCGATATCACGGCAACCAACACAATTTGGTCTAAAGGGCCCAAAACACCCACTCGATGTATTACTTTAGAAGAAATAATATCGAAACGCTGATGCGCATCGACCATCATTTGCTGAATAGACTTTTCTGTCATGCCAGGGTAATGCTCCAACTCCAAGTTGGAAACATCGCTCCCTTCATTTCTGTCTCTGACTGTTCCTACAAAAGCACAAACCGCACCCACCTGAGGCTTGGAGGATCGCAATTGAGCCACTTCATGACTGAGATCAAAATCTTCGGTTTGAATTTTTACCTCAAAAGACATATCAACCACCCGTCACAGGAGGGAAAAAAGCAACTTCACAAGCTTCAGATAAAGCTTCACTGCCATCGCAAACCACTTGATTAAGCGCCATTCGAATAGCCTTTCCAGGTGCTAATACTTCTGCAAATTGAGGTTGGAAAAGCATCAGTTCAGAACGCAACTGTGACACATCCCTAGACTGTGTCTCAAACTCAAGAACACTGATACCCAGTTGTTCTCTCAGCGAAGAAAAAAATCGAATGCTTATTTTCATGACATTAAATCAGTGAATGAAAGGAAGTTCACCATGTCTCCAGGAGAAATTGTTGTACCGGGTAAATTGTCCACCAATCCGTCACCCCAGACGGCGGAGGTGAGCACACCTGAACTTTGGTTGGGAAATAAATCTAAACCACCCTTGTCGTTGAATTTCACACGCAAAAACTCTCTTCGCTTGTCGGCCTTGGGCCAGGCAAAGTCTGCTCGGATTTGAATAGGCCGGACAGTCAACCCAGTACACCCCTGAAGTGACAAAAGAAAGGGTCTGACCAGCATCAAAAATGTCACCAAACTGGACACTGGATTGCCAGGGAGGCCAATGAAGTGAGCGCGTTTGCTGGGGTCCGCTTGATTATTGATGTAGCCATAGGCAAAGGGCTTGCCAGGCTTGATAGACAAAGACCAAAGCTGCAACTCTCCAAGAGACTGAACCGCCGGTTTGACAAAATCAGCTTCACCTACAGAAACACCCCCACTGGTCAAAATCAAATCATGATCCAAAGCTGCCCCGGCAAGCGCTAGCAAGGTTTTCTCTGGGTCATCTGGGACATTGCCCAAATCACTTACCCGGCACCCACATCGCTCAAGTAAAGATCGCAGGAAAAATCGGTTTGAATTAAAAATAGCACCGGGCGGTAAAAGATGAGGAGCAACCTCACCCGGCATGATCAACTCATCGCCAGTGGAAAACAAAGCCACTTTAGGAGGTGACATCACTTGCAATTGAGCTTGGCCAATACTGGCGGCCAATCCTAAGCTCACGGGCCCAAGACGGGTACCTTTGGAAAGCAAGACCGTATTTTTTTCGATGTCCTCGCCTTTTCGTCGAATACATTGCCCTGTCACAGGCACAGTTTTAAAACTCACATGCAAGTCATCCACCACCACCACATCCTCTTGCATCACAACCGCATCAGCGCCTAGGGGAACGGGTGCCCCAGTGAAAATTCGGGCCGCTTCACCTGGCTGCAAAGTGCTGGGTGCATGTCCAGCCAAAACCCGTTGACCCAGTTTGAGCATGCCTTGGTTTAAATCTAAATCGGCCGTTCTCAGGGCATAACCATCCATCGCTGAATTGTCAAAAGCCGGNACTTGTAAATCTGACACCAAGTCTTGAGCCAATACACAACCATCAGCGTCAAACGTGGAAACAGACATTACCCCAGCCAATGGCTTGGCTTTTTGTAAAAGCCTCTCTAAGGCCTCATCTAAAGATAGTAGAGGTGGTGGTTTCATGGCATGAGCAAATAGGTTTGACATGCCTTATNCAACCGGATTTGTATGCAGCGTAGTGACAATAAATTCTTTCAACACTGAAACATCGGGAGGTAATTCTTGAACGTATTGTGGAAGGGATTCAAGATCAGCAAAAACTGCAGGGCAAAGTGGGGCTATGCCCGTGGCCTCAAAGATTGTTTGGGCAAATTTGATGGGCAGTGCTGTTTCCAACACCAACATGGGAATATTCAACTCATGAAGATCCAAGGCAACTTTGACGCCGTCGGCGGTATGAGGGTCTATGAACTCACCCAATTTTTGGTAAACATCTCGAATGGTTNTCAACCTGTTCTCATGCGTACTCTTGCCACTCAAGAATCCATAGTTTTGCTTAGCCTCATGAAATGAAGAGTGCATTGCAAGTGAAAACCGACCGGTTTGGGCCAATTCTTTGGCAAATAACTGATTGACAGTGACCGCATCTCTTCCAAGCAAATCGAAAATAAATCTCTCAAAATTACTGGCCTTGGAAATATCCATCGAGGGGCTCGAGGTTTCAAATGTATTTTGGCTTGAGCGAGATTTGTAGACACCTGTGCGGAAAAATTCATCCAAGACGTCATTTTCATTGGTGGCAACAACCAAGTTTTGAATCGGCAGGCCCATCATTCGAGCCACATGACCCGCACACACATTGCCGAAGTTTCCACTGGGAACCGTAAAGCTGACTTTTTGAGCCGAGTTGTCTGTCGCTTGAAAATAACCGGCAAAGTAATACACGACTTGTGCCAGCAAACGTGCCCAGTTGATGGAGTTGACTGTGCCAATATTGTGTTGACGTTTAAAAGTCAAATCATTCGAAACTGCCTTGACCATATCTTGGCAATCGTCAAAGACACCTTGAACAGCAATATTATGAATATTGGGGTCAGACAAAGAAAACATTTGCGACTGCTGAAATTTGCTCATTCGCCCCAGCGGACTGGTCATGAACACACGCACCCCTTTTTTACCTCGCATGGCATATTCAGCTGCACTGCCAGTATCACCTGAAGTTGCTCCCAAGATATTTAAATTTTGTTGTCTTCTTTCAAGTTCAAACTCAAACAAATTACCCAGCAATTGCATGGCTATATCTTTAAAAGCCAACGTGGGGCCATTCGATAAGGCCAAGAAAAAAATATTTTCTTCATAAGGCCTCAGTGGCGTAATTTGAGGCGTGCCAAAAATCTTTTGCGTATAAGTTTTTTGGCATAAACGTTTTAAATCATCAAGTGCAATATCGTCTATGTACAAAGACAAAATCTCAAATGCCAGCATGGCATAGCCATCGCGTTGAAAGATAGCTCTCCATTTTTCAAGCGTTTGTGAACTGACCACGGGGTAGTGCTCAGGCAGATACAAGCCGCCATCAGGCGCCAGACCTTCTAGCAAAATATCACAAAACCTTTGCTTCTCGGCGTAGCCTCGCGTTGATATGTACTGCATCAGATCAGCTCTTCTTTTCTAATTCGAATGATTGGCTCAATCACTGTAGGTAAGGCTTGAATTTTGTGTAGGGCCGCGTTCATGCTGGACTCAAGACATTGGTGCGTCAGAATAATCAGCTCCGTGCGCTCCTCCTTAGAGTGCGAAGCTTGTTGAAGCATGGCGTCGATGCTGATATTAAATTCCGCCAGAAGACCGGTGACACTGGCTAACACACCGGCTTGGTCCGCAACACCTAAGCGCAAATAGTAGGCTGTGACAACTTGATCCATGGATAAAATTGAAACATCACGGATCGCTTGCGGTTGAAAAGCCAAATGGGGTACGCGGTTGAGTGGGTCAGCCGTATGCAAGCGTGTGATATCCACCAAATCAGCAATGATTGCGCTTGCCGTGGGCTCGCCACCGGCACCTTTTCCATAGTAAAGCGTTGTTCCAACAGCATCAGCCTGAACCATGACGGCGTTCATCGCGCCCTCCACATTGGCAATAATTGAGTTTGCAGGAACCAAGCAGGGATGAATTCTCAATTCAATGCCTGCCTTAGCCTGCTTGGCAATACCCAGTAGTTTGATGCGGTAACCTAATTGCTCGGCAAACTGTATGTCTTGCGACTGCAATTGGGCTATGCCTTCTATATAAGCACTCTGAAAAGGCATTCTTATACCAAACGCAATTGCAGCCATGATTGATGCCTTGTGCGCGGCGTCAATACCCTGGATGTCGAAAGTTGGATCTGACTCGGCGTAGCCAAGGGCCTGGGCCGTTTCTAAAGCTTGTTGAAAAGACCAGTTCTTTTCTCTCATTTGAGAGAGTATGAAATTGGTCGTGCCATTGATAATTCCAGCAATCCACTCTATCCGGTTGGCCGTCAATCCTTCGCGCAAGGCTTTGATGATGGGAATACCGCCAGCAACGGATGCCTCAAATGCAACCATGACGCCTTTGCGGTGTGCGGCTTCAAAAATTTCTGTACCGTGCATGGCCAACAAAGCTTTATTGGCAGTCACCACGTGCTTACCCGACTCAATGGCAGACATCACCAATTCAAAAGCAATGCCGTAACCACCGATCAACTCCACCACAATATCAATGTCTGGATGGGCAATAATTTCTTTCGCGTCACTGACCACTGTGCAGTCCGAATTGACCAGCGATTTCGCTTTTTCAACATCCAAATCCGCAACCATCGAAATATGAATATTGCGGCCAACTCTGCGCTCAATCTCTTCTTGATTGCGATTCAATACACGATAAGTACCTAAACCCACCGTGCCAATTCCCAAAAGACCGACATTCATGGACTTCATGCTGTAGGGTGCTTTCTATATTGCTCTAGAAACTTTGCAATTCTGCCTATGGCTATTCGTAAATCATCCTCGTGGGGTAAAAAAACGATTCGGAAATGATCCGTGGTGGGCCAATTAAAACCTGTGCCTTGAACCAACAGGACTTTGGTTTCTTGCAAAAGTTCATTGATAAATTGCTGATCATCTTTAATGGGATACATCTTGGGATCAAGTTTTGGAAACATATAAAGGGCTGCTTGAGGCTTGACACAGCTCACGCCAGGAATAGCGGTAATGAGCTCGTAAGCCAAGTCTCTTTGCCTGCAAAGTCTTCCACTTGGCTTAATCAAGTCCTTGATGGTTTGATAGCCACCTAACGCCGTCTGTATAGCGCTTTGGCCAGGCACATTTGCACACAGTCGCATGGAAGAAAGCATATTCAGACCTTCGATGTAGTCTTTAGCAGGCTTCTTTTCTCCTGACACCACCAACCACCCCGCCCGGTAACCACAAGACCGGTAACTTTTAGACAATGAATTAAAGGTCAGGGTTAAAACATCCTTAGACAAGCTGCCTATTGCCGTGTGCTTTACGCCATCGTATAAAACTTTGTCGTAAACCTCATCTGCAAAAAGCACCAGACCAAACTCACGTGCAACTTGAACCAATTCTTTCAGCAAGGCATCCGAATACAAAGCACCGGTTGGATTATTGGGATTGATAACGACGATAGCTTTGGTATGGGGCGTAATTTTTGAGCGGATGTCTGCAATGTCAGGCATCCATCCATTGGCCTCGTCACAACGATAGTGAATAGGTGTCCCTCCAGAAAGGCTGACTGCAGCTGTCCACAATGGGTAATCGGGCGATGGCAACAACATTTCATCCCCATCGTTAAGCAAGGCGTTGGTTGCCATGACAATCAACTCACTGGCCCCATTGCCCAAGTAAACATCATCTAGCGTCACACCATCTACGCCTTGCTCTTGGCTGTACTGCATGACGGCTTTTCTTGCCGCAAAAATACCCTTGCTGTCCGAATAGGCGGCAGCACTGGGTAGATTTCTAATGATGTCTTGCTGGATTTCTTCGGGCGCATCAAAACCAAAAATAGCCAAATTACCAATATTTAGCTTAATGATTTTGTGCCCTTCCTCTTCCATCTGGCGGGCTTTGTCTAAAACAGGGCCGCGAATGTCATAGCAAACATTTGCAAGCTTGGCAGATTTATGTATGGTTTTCAAAGGCTCTCCCTAAGCTCGAGCTAGGTAAAAACCTATAATTTGACCATACTTCAAGGGCTATCCGTCCATCTTTTTGAATTCAACTGCTGTGAAATTACAAGCTGATCGCATCCCTGGGCAAGCAGTCACCGGCCACGGCCTTGGCTGGATCGGCTTAGATGGAGAAAAATTCCACCAAAGTCTTTTAATAGCTTGGTCAGGTTTAAGACTTGTTTGGGATCAGCCTTTAGTTGATTTACCCAGCTCGGTTCACATGCCAACATTGCTTCAAATCAAGCCAGAAATCCTTCTGATTGGCTGTGGAGAGAAAAAAATATTGATACCGCATCAAAAATTAGCGAATCTGATGTCTGAAAACATAGGCATTGAGGTCATGGACACGGCAGCAGCATGCAGGACTTACAACATTTTGGCTGCTGAAAACAGAAAAGTAGCAGCTATTCTTTTGGTCTACTAGGATAACCAATAAAAGCCCTTGGGCGTTTTCAGGATAAAATGACGAGGTCTCGGAGTGTCACTTCGGGCTTTATGTCACACCGGACTCAGAACCATGGCGATTGTTGTCAATAAACACCTCCCCGAATTTGAAGCCAATGCAACTGGGGGTCTTAAAGTTAGCCACCAGTCTCACTTAGGCCAGACTGTTATTCTTTATTTTTACCCCAAGGATAATACCCCTGGCTGCACCACAGAGGCCATGCAATTCCGAGATAAATTCAAAGACTTCACCAAGGCAGGCGCTGTTATTTTCGGTGTTTCCCGAGACAATATGCGCTCACATGACAGCTTTAAAGAAAAGCTCGAACTCCCCTTTGAACTCATTGCAGACACTGAGGAAAAAATGTGCCATATGTTTGGCGTCGTTAAAAACAAAATCATGTACGGCAAGAAAGTCAAAGGCATCGAGAGAAGTACTTTTCTTGTTGGCGCTGATGGGATTCTTAAACAAGAATGGCGGGGCTTAAAAGTGCTTGGACATGTTGATGAAGTTCTAAAAGCTGTTAAAGCATTGAAAAAATCAACCGCTACAGCTTAAATACTCATGCCATTGCCACCAGCCCCAACAAAACGATCAGCCACTCTTCAACCTCATACCAAAGACTCTTCTGGAAAACCGCTGAAAGCATCAGTTAAAAATCCTGTTGCCCAAAGTCAGCCAGATTTGACATCCGCTGTTGTTGAGAAGAAAAAATCCGCGTTGCCACAAGACGCAACTGATTTTTCATTGCAAAAGTATCCCCCACATCTGTCCAGCAAAGCGGATGGTTCTATGACTACCGCACAAAAAACCAAGAAGAGTAAAAAGACTCTTTCTACGGGGCCCGTAAAGCTTTTTGTTCTCGATACCAATGTATTGATGCACGACCCTATGTGCCTCTTTCGCTTTGAGGAACATGATATTTTTCTCCCTATGATTGTTCTTGAGGAGTTGGACAGCAATAAAAAAGGGATGACTGAAGTTGCTCGCAATGCGCGGCAAACCAGTAGGACGCTGGATGCGCTGGTTGGATTGCAAGAATCCGACATCTCAAAAGGAATACCACTTAACGCTACAGGTCACTCAGAAGTTGGTGGGAAACTTTTTTTCCAAACAAAGCCGTTGGAATTTTCTTTACCCTCCAGCCTTCCTCAAGGAAAAGCCGATAACCAGATATTGGGGGTGGTTCAGGCCTTGGGCAAACTTTACGCTGAACGACAAGTTGTACTGGTTTCCAAGGACATCAATATGCGGGTCAAGGCCCGCGCGCTTGGATTGCCTGCGGAAGACTACCAAAACGACAAAACCTTAGAAGACGGGGATCTGCTGTATTCGGGCTCTTTGGCTTTACCTACAGATTTTTGGTCAAAACAAGCTAAAAGCGTAGAAAGCTGGCAATCAGGTGGCAATACCTTCTACAGAATTGGTGGATCGATTGTCTCTGGCATGCATATCAATCAATTCATTTATTTTGAAGCCCCAGGAGAGCCCAGTCTCTATGCAAGGGTGACTGAGATCAGAGGTAAAACTGCCGTCTTCAAGACTCTCAAAGATTTTGGACATATTAAAAATGCAGCATGGGGCGTGACTGCTCGAAACAGAGAGCAAAATTTCACTCTAAATATACTGACGGATCCAGAAATAGATTTTGTGACGCTGACTGGAACGGCTGGCACAGGAAAAACCCTTTTGGCACTGGCCTCTGGTTTGACACAAGTGCTTGACGATAGGCGCTATACCGAAATTATCATGACCCGCGCTACCGTCAGTGTGGGTGAAGATATTGGCTTTTTACCCGGAACTGAAGAAGAGAAGATGGGGCCTTGGATGGGCGCTTTAGACGATAACTTAGAAGTCTTGGGCAAGACAGACACNAGCTCTGGAGAATGGGGCAGAGCCGCGACAAATGAACTGATCCGAAGCAAAATTAAAATTAAAAGCCTTAACTTTATGCGCGGGCGAACCTTCTTGAATAAATTTGTGATCATTGANGAGGCTCAAAATTTGACCCCCAAACAAATGAAAACCTTGATTACCCGAGCAGGNCCTGGAACCAAGATCATTTGTATGGGCAACTTAGCCCAAATCGATACGCCTTATCTCACCGAAGGATCTTCAGGCTTAACTTTTGCGGTAGATCGCTTCAAAGGATGGCCTCATGGAGGGCATATTACCCTCGCCAGAGGCGAGCGGTCAAGATTAGCTGACTTTGCCAGTGAAGTACTTTGACAGACTGAAAATTAATAGTCTGTAGAAGCTCCGGCATATGACTCGAACTTTGTAATTGGCTTGAGGAATGTTAGCTTCACAGTACCTGTAGGGCCATTACGCTGTTTCGCAATGATGATTTCTGCAACGCCAGGATCTTTAGAGTCTTTGTTGTAATAATCATCTCGGTAAATAAACATGATGACATCAGCATCTTGCTCAATAGCGCCAGATTCACGCAAGTCACTCATCATCGGACGCTTATCCGTCCTTTGCTCAACACCCCGATTGAGCTGCGATAACGCAATCACAGGGCATTGCAACTCTTTGGCCAACATCTTGAGTCCTCGAGAAATCTCTCCCAACTCTGTAGCGCGGTTTTCCCCATCACCGCCACTGCTACCACTCATCAACTGTAAATAATCAACCACCACCAAGCCCAACTTACCGCAACTGCGTGCCAGTCTTCTGGCGCTTGCCCTAAGCTCACTGGTGGTCAGCCCTGGTGTTTCATCAATAGACAAAGAAACCGCTTTTAATTTTTCGATGGCGTCGTTGAGGCGAGGCCATTCATCGTCAATCAACTTGCCTGTTCGCAAACGCCCTTGATCTATTCGACCAATAGAGCCGACAATACGAATGGCCAATTGGGATGCGCCCATTTCCATAGAAAAAACGGCAACTGGCAGGTCCTCATTTAGCGCAACATGCTCAGCAATATTGATGGCTAACGCAGTTTTACCCATAGAAGGTCTGGCGGCAAGAACAATCAAATCCCCTGCCTGCATTCCGGAAGTCATTCGATCAAGATCAAAGAACCCTGTAGGCACACCCGTAATATCGTTAGGGTTTAAGGACATCTCCTCCACGCGATCTAGGAGCTGCAGAACAAGTTTGTCCATGCTCTGAAACCCTTGGCGCATTCGAGAGCCTTCTTCGCCAATACTGAAAATCTTTTGTTCAGCTTCATCCAAAATAAGGGTCACAGGACGACCATTGGTATTCAAGGCGGAAGTGGCAATCTCATCGCTAACGCTGACCAATTTACGCAAAATAGATCGCTCGCGGACAATCTCTGCATACCTTCGAATATTCGCAGAGCTCGGCACGTACTGCGCAAGCGAGTTTAAATAACCTAGGCCGCCAATTTCTCAGCCTTGCCTTGGCTTTGCATCTGCTCAAAAACAGTAATGACATCAGCAGGACGGCTGACATTCACCAACGAACTTATAGAAGCAAAAACCAAGCGATGTTCATAACGGTAAAAGTCCGCTTCAACCAAAAGATCAGCAACCTTGTCCCATGAATTGTTGTCCAGCAACAAACCGCCCAAGACGCTGGATTCAGCTTCTTGAGAATGTGGCGGAATACGTAACTGAGCAACTTGCTTGTCATTGGAAGACAAATAATTTTCCTCAGACATAGAAAAAACAGCAGACATCTTTATCCCTNTAATTACTCAATACTACTTTTTCAAAGAGCTTGAGTCACGGCATAACTGTGTGCAATACGAGTGAACAAACTGGGGATAACAGCCTAAAACATCCATACACACCTGATTCATAAAGAAAAAACCGCTCCTAGGAGCGGTTTCAAAGGACGTCAAAAATATTTAAGCTGTTTCGCCGTATACCGAAATATTGACATCAACCAAAACATCTGTGTGCAGCGCCACACTGACAGTCGAGTCACCGACTATTTTGATGGGGCCCTTTGGCATGCGGATTTGGGATTTAGTCACTTGGTAGCCAGCCTTTACAAGCTCTTCGGCAATGTCGAAGTTGGTAACTGAACCAAAAAGTCGTCCATCAACACCTGCTTTTTGGGTCAACTTAACTGTTGTTCCAATCAATTTCTCACCTTGGCTTTGCGCTGCGAGCAGCTTATCGTGAGCAGCTTTTTCCAACTCTGCACGGCGAACCTCGAACTCTTTGATAGCCGTATCGGTTGCGCGACGGGCTTGGCCAGAGGGAATTAAAAAATTGCGTGCATAGCCGTCTTTAACTTTGACCACTTCACCCAAATTGCCAAGATTAACTACTTTTTCTAGGAGAATAATTTGCATGTTGATAACTCCTTAAATTTTGTGCTGATCAGTATAGGGAAGCAAGGCTAAAAACCTGGCTCGCTTGATCGCGGTATTGAGTTGTCGCTGATAAATTGCACGCGTACCCGTTAATCGGGCAGGAATGATTTTTCCATTTTCAGCAATGAAATCACGAAGCGTATCAATGTCTTTGTAATCAATTTCTTCGACATTGGTGACGGTGAAGCGGCAAAAGCGCTTGCGCTTGAAAAGCAAGGACTGGGTATTGCGTTTGGGTCGCTTATCTTTGTTGAATTTTTTAAATGTGGCCATGAAAGCCTCCTATAAAACAGTACGAATTTCTTGAATGTGGAAAACAACAGATTTCATGTTCTTGGAGGAACCAAGAAATCCATCAAATAACCAAACGCTACCGAGATCAAACCCACGAACTCGCTCAGCAAGTGTTCCCATAGCGATTGATTTCATTTTCAGTTGAACTTTTCTTGGCTCGTTTGATTCAACAACCGTCGATTCATGCAAAAGCATGAAATCTAAAACGGGAATTCCTGCAGGTGAGTAACGCAAAATCGAAATTGAATCAATTTGCGCAGTCAACTCGAGGCGATTCACAAAGCCATAAGCGAATCAGGCCTGAAACTCAGCGTGTTGAGTTTTACGTGCTTCTTCACGCTCAACCGTCTTCATCATCAAAGAAGGCGACAAATCGGCCTTTTTCTTAGAAACAGTTAAGTGGCGCAACACAGCATCATTGAATTTAAATGCATGTTCAAGTTCGGACATCACGTCTTGATTGGCTTCAATATTCAAGCAAAGATAATGGGCCTTGGCTAATTTATTGATCATGTAGGTCAATTGACGCCGGCCCCAATCTTCAAGACGATGGACTTTTCCGCCACCCGTCGTGATCAGGCTTTTATACCTTTCGAGCATAGCCGGAACTTGCTCGCTCTGATCAGGGTGAATAAGCAAAATGATTTCATAATGACGCATAAACTCTCCTTATGGTTTAAGCTGCCCATTGCGTCATGCATGGTTACAGCAAGGTCAAGCCCAACATTATAGTATTTTTTGGACCTATTTAGCATTGTTGGCAAGGGCTTGCCAAGTTGAAACAACACTGTCAGGGTTCAAAGAGATAGATTGAATACCTTGGGCGACCAGCCAATGAGCAAAATCTAAATGGTCGCTGGGTCCTTGACCACAAATCCCCACATATTTATTATTTTTTTGGCAGGCATTTATGGCTTGCGACAGCAGAATTTTGACGGCTTCATCCCTTTCATCAAAATCAGCCGCTAGCAATGGCATCCCTGAATCTCTGTCTAAGCCCAAGGTCAGTTGTGTCAGGTCGTTCGAGCCAATGGAAAACCCATCGAAGAACTCGAGAAATTGGTCTGCTAACAAAGCGTTACTGGGTATTTCGCACATCATGATGATCTTTAAATCATTCTCGCCACGCTTCAAGCCTTGCGCGCTCAACAAATCAATGACCTGTGATGCTTGTTTGAGTGTTCGCACAAAAGGCACCATGATTTGCACATTGCCCAGACCCATGTCATTTCGCACGCGAAGCAAAGCTTCACACTCCATAGCAAAAGCCTCAGAAAATTCCTGGCTTAAGTAGCGAACAACACCTCTGAAGCCCAACATGGGGTTTTCTTCGTCAGGCTCATAGCGATTACCACCAATCAATTTCCGGTATTCATTCGACTTGAAGTCTGACAGTCGAACAATCACGGGCTTGGGCCAGAATGCAGCCGCAATCGTTGCTACGCCTTCAGCTACCTTATCGACAAAAAAAGCGCGAGGCGAAGCATGACCTCTGGCAACTGATTCAACTGCTTTCTTCAAATCTGCATCTAACTGCGGATAGTCCAAGATGGCTTTGGGATGAATACCGATATTGTTGTTGATGATGAACTCTAACCTTGCCAAGCCCACGCCTGAGTTAGGGAGTTGTGCAAAATCAAAAGCCAAACTTGGGTTGCCGATATTCATCATGATCTTGGTTGAAATAGAAGGCATGACGCCTCTTTCAACTTGAGTCACTTCGGTCTCCAACAAACCGTCGTAAACAAAGCCAGTGTCACCCTCAGAACAACTGACAGTGACCAAAGACGCATCAACCAATGTCAAGGTGGCGTCGCCACAACCTACAACGGCAGGAATACCGAGCTCGCGAGCAATGATTGCAGCATGGCAAGTGCGCCCTCCCCTGTTAGTCACAATGGCACTTGCCAGCTTCATCACAGGCTCCCAGTTGGGGTCCGTCATATCAGTGACCAAAATATCACCCGCCTGGACTAAATTCATTTCTGCAGAACTGCTAATCAAACGAACAGGTCCTGAACCAACTTTTTGTCCTATAGCCCGTCCTTGACAAAGTACGGTTCCTTTGGATTTCAATTTATACCGAATTTCTGTTTTGCCAACTTGCTGACTTTTGACCGTCTCTGGCCTTGCCTGAAGGATGTAAATCAGTCCATCTTTTCCATCTTTCCCCCATTCAATATCCATGGGGCGAGCGTAATGGTTTTCAATTAACACAGCATAGCGAGCAAGTTGCGTCACATCTTCATCCGTCAATGAATACCGGTTTCTCATTTCTGCGGGAACATCCACGGTTGTGACAGCCTGTCGAGTCAGGGCTTTTTCTTCTAAAGTTGCAAAACGCATTTGGATCAATTTGGAACCAAGATTTCTGCGCACGATAGATTTTTTGCCATTTGCAAGCATGGGTTTATGAACATAATATTCATCAGGATTGACGGCGCCCTGCACCACAGTCTCACCTAAACCGTAACTGGATGTGATGAACACCACATCCTGAAAACCAGATTCTGTATCGATGGTAAACATCACGCCAGATGCACCTAAATCTGATCTGACCATACGTTGAATACCTGCAGAAATAGCCACATCGGCATGCGCAAACCCTTTGTGAACTCTATAACTGATAGCTCTGTCGTTGTACAGAGAAGAGAAAACCTCTTTAACTTTAATGAGGATTTGATCAATTCCCTCCACATTCAAAAAACTTTCTTGTTGCCCCGCAAAGGACGCATCAGGTAAGTCTTCGGCAGTCGCGGAAGAGCGAACGGCATATGAAGCGGATTCACAGTTTTCGTTAAGTCGAATGAACTGAGATTTGATGGCGTCTTCAAGGTCTTTTGGAAAAGCTTGATCTAAGATCAATTGCCGAATTTGATGCCCGACTTCTGATAATTGTGATAGGTTGGTTGAATCTAATCCTGCAAGTAATTTAAAAATTCGACCAGCCAGGTCCTCATGACTCAAAAATTGCTTAAATGCAAACGAGGTTGTTGCAAATCCAGTAGGAACTCGAACACCATGGGGAAGCTGCGAGATCATCTCGCCTAAACTTGCATTTTTTCCCCCAACAGATTCAACATCTGTCATTCGTAACAATTCAAAAGGCACAACAAGATCTGTTGCCTGAAAAAGTGCAGACATATCAAACTCCAAAGTTAAAATTTGCTTATGGCCAAACAAAATGACCATAGGTTTTTGACATCAAGCAAGCACTCTTCTTGTTGTGTTTTTAGAGAAGGGGATGAAAATGCCAAAGAAAAATATTAATCAAATCATTTTAGGCTTGAATTTATGGCCGAATATGCGTCATGACCCATAGATCAGTTTTTTTTGTCTCCGACGGAACCGGCATCACCGCCGAAACATTCGGAAACGCCATACTCGCGCAATTCGAGTATGAGTACCGTCACATCAGACTACCTTTCATTGACACCATTGCGAAGGCGCAATCAACAGTTGCGCAAATCAATGCCTGTTTTGAAAAGGACGGACTCAAGCCAATTGTTTTCACTACTTTAGCCAATGAAGATGTTTTAGGGGTTTTGACCCTTGGGTGTAAAGGACTGATTCTTGATATGTTCAGTAACTTTGTGAATCCTCTGGAGTCAGAATTCAAAACAAAATCAAATCACCGCATTGGTCGATTCTCTGATGCAAGCAAAAGCAAGGCTTACCAAAGCAGAATTGAAGCTATCAACTTCAGCTTGGCCCATGATGATGGTCAAACACAGGTGGATTTAGACAAATCAGATGTGATTTTGGTCGGCGTGAGTCGCAGCGGCAAAACCCCGACCAGCCTGTATCTGGCCATGCAACACGGCTTGAAAGCCTCAAACTACCCACTCATTCCAGAAGATTTTGAAAGACAACAATTCCCCCCTGCCTTACTGCCTCATTTACCTAAGATTTTTGGATTAACGATTCATCCAGAACGCTTAAGTGAAATCAGAAATGAGCGAAGGCCTCATTCACGCTACGCCAGCATTGAAAACTGCAAAATGGAAGTCCATGAAGCCGAGTCAATGATGCGGCGATATGGGGTTAGATGGCTTTCAACAACCACCAAAAGCATTGAAGAAATTGCTACAACTATTTTGCAGGAAATCAAACCCGAAAGACTGATTTACTGACTTTTAAATATCAAGCGCAGAGATTCCCGCCTTGGCAATTTGTGCATCTTCATTCGACTTCACACCACTTACCCCAACAGCGCCAATGGTGTGGCCATCTTTCAAGATGGGAACACCGCCCTCTAACAGGCCTTCCAAAACAGGCGCACTTAAGAAAGAGTAACGGCCAGAATTGATAATGTCCTCGTAAATTTTGCTTTCTCTGCGACCCAACGCTGCCGTGTGTGCTTTCGCTGGTGCAATATGAGCTGACACTGGCGCAGCCCCGTCAAGTCGTTGCAACCACAATAAATGGCCACCATCGTCAACAATAGCGATAGAAACCGCCCATTGATTTTTCAAAGCCTCAGCCTCAGCAGCAGCGGCAATGGTTTTGACATCAGACAATTGAAGGAAATATTTGGTTTGCATAAAATGTCGTTGAATCTCAAAACCCTTAGCTTATCACTGGCTTATTTTGTACAGTGTCTATATTGACCTCAATTTGGCTAGAATTACGGCTATTCTTTTTGATCTTTTAGGAGATATGTATGAACGGAAAAATTGAAACCATTGAATTTGGTGAAGTTGCGGGCTCAGCATCTGACAGCAACAAAGTTTTACGTAATACCTATTGGCTTTTGACCTTAACACTGCTGCCCACTGTTTTGGGCGCTTGGTTTGGCATCGCCAGTGGATTAAGTTACTACCTTTCCGGCGGCCTAGGTTTGGTTGTCTTCTTGGCTGGAATTTTCGGCTTTGTCTATGCTATTGAGAAAAACAAAAACTCCTCATTAGGAATTGTTCTTTTATTCGGCTTTACATTTTTCATGGGACTGATGCTGTCGCGAATGATTGCAATGGTTTTAGGTTTTAAAAATGGAACAGAACTTGTGATGACTGCTTTTGGTGGCACAGCAGGTGTGTTTTTTGTCATGGCAAGCCTCGCGACAGTTATTAAAAGAGATCTCTCCAGCATGGCTAAGTGGCTTTTTGTTGGCGTCATCGTTTTAATGGTTGCCAGCATCATCAACATCTTTGTGGGGTCAAGCACAGGTATGTTGGTGATTTCAGTACTGTCTATTGGTATCTTTAGTGCATTTATGCTTTACGACATCAAGCGAATCATTGATGGCGGTGAAACCAATTACATCAGCGCTACCTTGGCCTTGTACATGAATGCCATCAACATCTTTCAAAGCCTTCTTGCCATCTTGGGGCTCATGGGCGGCGAAAAAGAATAAACAAGAACTTTGCTGTTTTCAAAAGGCCTCTTGCAGAGGCCTTTTTTACGTCAGTTCAAAAACCGCCATACTCTCTACATGAGCCGTATGAGGAAACATATTGAGCATGCCAGCAGCTTTACAGACATAACCCGCTTGGTGAACCAATAGGCCAGCATCTCGCGCCAGAGTGGCTGGATTACAGCTTATATAAACAATTTTCTTTGGCGCTTGCCAATCTCCTTTATCTATTTTTTGTTGAAGATCGACAAGTGCATTGATGAGCGCATGCGCACCTTCTCTTGGGGGGTCAATCAACCACTTGTCAGCAAGTGCTAGTTGATAGAGCTTTTCACTGTCCATCTCAAAAAGATTTTGCGAAAGAAATTCAACTGCACAAAGTGAATTAAAGCCACTGGTGCGGTTCGATACATTCCAATTGAAATTCAATTTAGCCAAATCAACCATAGATTGACTGCCTTCAATTCCAATGACCTCACGGGCCAGAGTCGCAATCGGCAAAGTGAAATTACCCAAACCACAAAACCAGTCAATGATTCGATCAGATTTTTCTACAGATAAGAATTCCACCGCTTTGGAGACCATCACTTCATTNATNAAGGGGTTAACTTGGGTAAAGTCTGTAGGNCGAAAACGCATTTCCAAATGAAAAGCAGNAAGCTCGTAACTCAACATGGGAAGTTCAGAAGCACNCTCTTCAAACTCTAATGGCTTAACGGTCTCAGGGCCTTTGGATTGAAGCCACCATTGAATCTTATGCACTTGAGAAAAAGCAGTTAAGTGATCCTTATCGTGGTCACTCAATGGATGCATATGGCGAAGAACCAAGGCAGTCTGCGTTTTTGTACAAGCCAATTCAATCTGGGGACAACTTTCTTTGGCATCTAAAATTTCAATTAAATCTCGCAAGGGCGAAAGCAGTTGGGAGACTTTGACCGGCAAAACTTCGCAGGTCAACATGTCTGCCACATAACTGCTTTTTCGCTCATGAAAACCGATCAAAACCTTGGCTTTTTTCTTGACGTAGCGAACCGAGAGCCTGGCTCTGTATCTATAAGCCCAGTCTAAACCTTGTACTGCTCTTAATATAAATTCAGGCTTGACCTTACCTAGATGCCAAAGGTTATCTTCAAGAACACGTTGCTTGATAGCGATTTGAGAGTGGGTGTTGAGGTGCTGCATTTTGCAACCACCACATGCACCTGAGTGCAATCCAAAGTAAATACACTGCGGCTTCACACGTTGTGAAGATTCTTTAAGCAGTGCATTTAAAGTACCTTGCTCCCAGTTATTCTTTTTTCTGTGAACATTCGCAGTCACCAGTTCAAACGGCAGAGCGCCTTCCACAAAAACCACTTTGCCATCCGATCTGTGGGCAATGCCTTGCGCGTCCAGATCAAGCGACTCAATCAACAGTGGGGGTTTGGGTTCGCGTATCGCAACAAGAGGCAACTCTTCAGCAGGAATATTTTTAGGCATTGAAGATTTAACGATTGGGCAAAAATTTCAAAGGATCAACTGGCTTACCCAGTCGCCTCAATTCAAAATGAAGTTTGACTTGCTCAGAATCAGAATTGCCCATTTCAGCAATTTTTTGCCCACGCTTGACAGACTGATCTTCTCTTACCAGCAAGGTCTGGTTGTGCGCATAAGCAGTGAGAAAAGTATTGTTGTGTTTGAGAATAATCAGATTGCCATAGCCGCGAAGACCCGAGCCAGAATAAACCACCTTGCCATCTGCGGCAGCCAAAATAGCATCGCCTGTTTTGCCGGAAATATCGAGACCCTTGTTTTTTGAATCATCAAAGTTTGAACTAACGGCCCCCTGCGCTGGCCAACTCAACTGAAAAGATTCTTCGGCCCCTTCGTCGCGAACAGCGTTGACCGCCGGCGCCTCAGTTTGGGGCGGAGGAGTTTTCTTATCTTCAGTGGCAGTGGATACGCTGCCAATTTGGACTGGCTTAGCAACGGCTACTTCTTTGTTGGCGTCAACAACGGGTGGCGAAACTCTCAAGACTTGTCCAACATCAATTAAGTTGGGGTTTTCAATCGCGTTCCAACGAATAATATCGCGCCAGTTTTGTCCATGGTCTAAGCCAATACGGATAAGCGTGTCACCAGGCCTGACGGTGTAATACCCTGGTCGATTGATGTTTTCAGTTGGAGCAACAGGTTTTGCCTGACTAGGTTGGCCAGGCCCACCAGACGAAGGGTTTGGCTGTGCAGGCAATGAAGGCGTTGACTTAGACTTTCCATAGGGTCTGTCTTCAACAGGTGCTGGCACGCTTCGACCAAAACCAACACATCCCGTGAGGAGTACAAATGCAATGCAGCTAAGGCTGAGCTGGTATGTGTTTGAGGGTAAAAAATTGCGCATAGCTGTCAGGCAACTCCGGAACGCAAGGGAACGAAATGAACGGGCTCAAGAAAAGACTCCTTGTAACCATTTTCCAATTTGTCAATCACCACCAAAACCTGTGAACCATTTTCATTCATCACAGGAGCAACCAAGCGACCACCAACAGCCAACTGATCAAGCCAAGGTTTTGGAATTTTTTCACCACCCGCAGCAGAAATAATTGCCGAATAGGGTGCGCCCTGGGCAAACCCCAGCATGCCATCCCCTAAGATTAATTGAATATTAGGGAACCTTATCGGCGGCAAATTTTCCTTGGCTTTTTCAAACAACCCATGAATTCGCTCGATTGAATAAACCTCTTTTGAAACTTGGCTCAGGATAGCTGCTTGGTAACCACAGCCGGTACCGATTTCAAGGACTCGCGCAAGCTTGCCCGTGATCATTAAATTTTTGCCCTGCCGTAACAGTTCAATCATTCTCCCAATGACATTGGGTTTAGAAATGGTTTGGCCAAATCCTATAGGCAAACTTGTATCTTCATAAGCTTGATTAGCCAAAGCTGAGTCTATAAACCTATGCCGATCAATCGAAGAAAAGGCCTGAATAACATTTCATCTTGAACGCCTTGTTCAGCTAATTTTTGAACCATGCTTTCACGTACTTTTGTCGAATCCAAACCCACGCCGGAAGCTTGTGTCGCAAAGATATCAAGAGAATTTTTCTTATTGCCAATTGGAAACTGTGAAGAGCCACTTGCAAGCTGGGGCCTTTGCGGCGCGAGGCCTTCAACCTTAGCCGGAAAGCTAGGCTTTTGCTTCATACCACCCATTTCCAATTTTCAGAAATTGTTTTCCAACTGTCCAATTGAGCGTGCTCTGTTAAATCAACTTGAAGCGGTGTGATCGCGACATTGCCTTGTGAGGTGGCAAAGAAGTCGGTGTCATGGGCTTCATCTTTTACAGGACCAGCAGCGCCAATCCAGTACATCGTTTCACCCCGCGGACTTTCTTGGGTGATGACACGTTGCGCAGGATGACGACGACCTAAACGACAAACTTTGGCGGGTCCTAATTTGTCAAACGGCATATTCGGAATATTGACATTCAGTAGCCAAGGAGGCGCATTTTTATTGTGTGAGGCCATCAACTCCAGCACCAGTTTTTTTGCATAGGCTGCTGCGTCATCAATTTGCAGCCACCCTCGTTCTACTTGAGAAAATGCAATGGCAGGAACACCCATCAAATACCCCTCCATGGCGGCTCCGACCGTGCCCGAATAAATGGTGTCGTCACCCATATTGGCGCCATTATTGATGCCTGATACGACCAAGTCTGGCTTATAACCGAGTAAGCCTGTTAATGCTATGTGAACGCAGTCAGCTGGCGTGCCCGTGACATATCTGAAGCCCGAGCTGGCTTTATGGATATAGATGGGTGAATGCAGTGTTAAGGCATTCGATTTGGCACTGTTATTTTGCTCGGGAGCCACCACCTCTACTTGCGCAATATCTTTTAAGGCCTCATACAAAGCGATAATGCCTGGCGCTTGGTAACCGTCATCGTTGGAAATGAGTATTTTCATGGTGCTTAAAAGAAAAGTTCATTGTAAGGTTTGATCNCGGTTGGCACGGATTGGCTTGCACAATGTTTTGGCAATAAATTCAATAAACTCAATATAAATTTTTTAAGGACAAAAATGAAAGCTTGGTTATGTGAAGACCCCATCGGTGTGGATGCGCTGAAGTGGACAGATATGCCCACACCCCAACCTGGACCAGACGACGTACTGATTGAAATAAAAGCTGCAAGTTTGAATTTTCCAGACATCCTGATTGTTCAAAATAAGTACCAAATAAAACCCAACCTGCCTTTTGTGCCAGGCTCAGAGTATGCTGGTGTNATCCAAGCACTGGGCGCGAATGTCAAGCATCTGGTCGTCGGTCAGTCGGTCGCCTGTTTGTCCGGTACAGGCGGATTTGGAACGCACACCTTAGCTCCCGCCAATCTTTGCCTAGCGTTACCCGATGGATTTCCCATGGTGGACGCTGCCGCTTTTATTATGATTTATGCAACTTC
>JGI25911J50253_10000059_pt1 | contig 31054 bp, 29 predicted proteins | sample LauGreSBDMM110SD_3_FD_50253 | JGI IMG/M metagenome (IMG submission 50253) | reverse complement strand
GCGACTGCCATTGGCCAGGGGCAGCGGCACATAGCGCGCGCCCATTTCCTTGGCCAGTTGCTGCGCTTGCGGGTCCGGTCTGGCGCTGGTGTCCAGCCAAATGGCGGGCAGTCCGTGGCTGCGCCACTGACGCGCCAAAGTGAGTGCATCCTCCAGCGCTTGCGCCCGTCCGCCTTGNCCTTGCAATGTCACNTTNGGGCGTCCGTCGGACANCATGACCAGNCTGGGTGAATGNCCNAGCCGTTTTTCCGCCAGCGCGACTTGCAGGCTTTGTTCGATGGCTTTGGCCAATGGCGTACCGCCCCCGCCAGGCAAGCCGGACAGGCTGCGCTTGGCGCGCACCAGCGATTTGGTCGGCGGCAGCAACACCTCCGCGGTGGTGCCACGAAAGCCGATCACGCAGACTTGGTCGCGTCTGGCGTAGGACTGTGCCAGCAGCAGCTCGACCGCGCCTTTGGCCTCTGCCAGGCGGTGCAGCGCCGCAGAACCCGAGGCATCAATCGCAAATATCAGACAGGTAGGACTGTTTTCGGCAAACCGGTGCACATGGAAATCTTCGGTGCGAATGGCTAAGCGGGCTTTGGAGTTGGCAGGGATGCGACGCAGTTTCTGGCGCGGCACGGCAGCGTTTAAGGTGGCCAGCACATGCAGTCGCGCGCCTTGGCGCGGATTGCCCGGGCGTGGCGGCATGGGCGTACCGCGCAAAAAACTCATTTTGCGGTCTCCGCTGCGGCCTTGGCCGCGGCCGGCTGCCGCGGGTTTGTTGCCCTCGGCCAATTGCGCCAGCACGTCTGCAGGCAGGCTGGCCAAGGCGGCTTCTAGCATCAACTCTGCCATGTGTTGCGGGTCGAATTCGGGCTCGTCCTGTTCTTGCGCAGGCGGTTCTGGTTCTTGCGGCGGCTCAGTTGCTTCAGTTGGCGGTTCTTCAGGCGGGCTGTCTTGCTCCGGGGGCTCGGGGGGAGGCTGCTCTTGCTGGTCTTCCTCAGGCGGCGGCAAGCGGGTGGCGCGTGGCGTGATCACCAAGCGCGCTGCGCGGCCCAAATCTTCATCTTCCACCAAGTCATTGCCGCGCAAAGCAGCCATCACTTTGGCCAGTTTGATGGCTGCCAGCGGCGCACGCAAGCTGTCTACACCCAGCGCCATAGCGGTCTGGCACATGGCTGTCAGTTGTGCGTCGCTGACAGGCAACTGCAAGGCGTGGGCACGCAGTGCGTGCATATCGAGTTCGGGCAAGGTGTCCAGCACCAGCCGTGTTTCCTCGGACTCGCCGCCAGACCGTCCCATAGAACGCAAATCCAACCAGATGCCTAAACGCTCTTGCAAGCCGCCGGCCAGTGGCGGTTCGTCTTCCAGCGCTTCGTCCAAAGCGGCCACACCGATGAAGCTGTCTTGCGTCATGCCGCTGCTGCCCAAGGTGACCTGACCCTGGTCTAACACCTGACCCAAAATGGCGGCGGTGTCGTCGGGCAATCTTTCGGCCATGGGCAAGAGTAAAACCGTGGGCGAGGTTTGCAGCAGCAAACCGGCCTGGTAAACGGCGCGTCCGGCATTCAAAGTAGCCCCCAAGTCCAGCCCGCCGAGCAGGCGTTCGCTGTCGGCGTGACCCGGTAGCCGTCTGAGTGAGGGATGAAGCCGGGTGAGTTCAGTCAGCCAGTTGTCACGCACCGGCCCGTGCGGTGCACGCAGCCAGACACCGCGCAGTCCTGAGGGGTCAACGCTGAGCGCAGCCGCAGCCCACAAGGCGTCGTCCCAGGCCAGGTTCACGCGCCCAATACCTCCTCAAGCGCACGTTGAACACGCGTGCCCGAGCCGGTGTCGTCCAGCGGATTGCGGCGCAGGCGGTGGCGCAAGGCCAGCGGTGCGATGGCGCGCAAATGCGCCGTGGTGACGGTTTTTTTGCCCTGTATGGCGGCATAAGCGCGGCTGGCGCGCATCAAGGTGAGTTCAGCGCGCAAACCATCGGTGCCCAGCTTTTGGCAGAGTTGCGCGCAAGTGCGCAGCAAGTCGTCACCGGTCACCACTTTGTCCAGCGTTTTGCGGGCTTTCAAAATGTGGTTGCGCAAGGCCTCGTTGTCTGCGGCATAAGCTTCACGGAAAGCCTCGGGGTCGCGCTCGAAGGCATCGCGGCGCTTGATGACGAGCACACGCTGATCCAAATCCTGCGGCGTTTTCACTTCTACGGACAGGCCGAAGCGATCCAGCAACTGAGGGCGCAATTCACCTTCTTCCGGGTTGCCGCTGCCGACCAACACAAAACGCGCCGGATGCCGCACGCTCAAACCCTCGCGCTCGACCACGTTTTCACCGGAGGCGGCAACATCGATCAACAAATCGACCAAATGGTCTTCCAGCAAATTCACCTCGTCGATGTACAAAAAACCACGGTTGGCTTGGGCCAGCAAGCCGGGAGAAAACGCTTTCACGCCTTGGCTGAGCGCTTGCTCCAAATCAAGCGCACCCACCACACGGTCTTCGGTCGCGCCCAAGGGCAGGTCGATGACCGGCACCGCTTTGCTCTCAGTCGCAATTTTTTTGCCGGTCTTCAAGATGGCGCAATCCGGACAGGTGCCGCCGGAGCTGCCTGGGTCACAGCCGTAACGACAGCCTTTGACCACTTGAATGGGTGGGAGCAAGTCGGCCAGGGCGCGCACGGCCGTGGATTTGCCGGTGCCTCGGTCACCCAAAGCGAGCACGCCGCCGACTTTGGGGTCAACGGCAACGATTTGAATCGCCAGTTTCATCTCGTCCTGACCGACGATGGCGGAGAAGGGAAAGGGAGTAGCCATGGAGCAATCTTACGAAAGGCGCAGAGTGACACTGTCACCATGCGCAAACAAGGGGAAAGCCGGATTAACTTTGGCTGACTTCGTAGACGCCTTCCAAACGGTCTTCCAGTTCGTCGCTGGCTTGTTTCAGTTGTTGCAGCATCTCTGCGTCAGGCTTCCAGTAGGCCCGGTCGGAGGCTTCAATCAAGCGGTTAGCCAGCCGGGCTGAAGCCGTCGGGTTGAGTCGGGCCAGGCGGTCGCGCATTTCAGGATTCAGCACAAAGGTTTCAGAAAGTTGCTTGTAAACCCAGGGCTGCACCTGGCCGGTGGTGGCCGACCAGCCCATGGTATTGGTGATGTGCACCTCGATTTGTCTGACGCCTTCGTAGCCGTGTTCCAGCATGCCTTCGTACCACTTGGGGTTGAGCATGCGGGTGCGGGTTTCAAGTGCCACTTGCTCGGTCAGGCTGCGGACGGTGCCGTCGCCACGGGTCTGGTCGCCGATGTAAACCGGCGTATTCTCAGTGCCGCCCTTGGCCTGGCGAACCGCGCGGGTGATGCCGCCTAGTGTGTCGAAATAATTGTCAACCGTGGTCACGCCGAGTTCAACCGATTCAAGGTTTTGGTAGGTCAGTTGCACATCGGCCAAGGCGCTTTTGAGCAAGCCGGGATTTGAAACGGGTTGGCCGCTGACACCAAAAGCAAAGCCTTTGCGCGATGTGTAAGCCGTGGCCAGTTCGTCCTCTTCTTCCCAACCGCCGTTGTCCACCAAATGGTTGACGTTGGCACCATAGGTGCCGTCTGCGTTGCCGAACACGCGCAAGGCAGCGGTTTGCATGTCGCAGTTGTGTTCCTTCTGGTATGCCAATGCATGTTTGCGGATGTAGTTTTGTTCCAAAGGTTCATCTGCCTCGGCAGCCATGAGCGCGGCCTGGGCCAGCATCTTGATTTGCAACGGCAGCAGATCGCGGAAGATGCCCGACAGCGTGACCACTACATCGATGCGCGGGCGGCCGAGTTCGGCCAGCGGAATCAGCTGCGCGCCCACCAAGCGGCCATAGCTGTCAAACCGGGGTTTGGCACCCAGTAAGCGCAACGCCTGACCGATTTGACTGCCTTCAGACTTCAGGTTGTCGCTGCCCCACAAAACAATGGCTACAGATTCGGGTAGCGGGTTGCCGTCGTCCATGAAACGGGCGACGAGTTTGTCAGCTTGTTTGGCACCGTCTTGCACAGCAAATGTGCTTGGAATGCGGAATGGGTCAAAGCCGTGCAGGTTGCGTCCGGTGGGCAACACATCCGGCGTGCGCAGCAAGTCGCCGCCGGGCGCCGGGTGTATGTAGCGGCCATCCAGAGCGCCGAGCAGACCTTCGATTTCGCTGTTCTTGCCCATCAGCACAAAGGTCTTGACCAAGGTGTCAAAGAGCTTGCTGAGCTCCTCGCTGACTGGCAGGCCGCTGAGTTCGGCAGCCTTGGCGGCACTGCTGCCTTTGACGATGGCATCAATGGCTGCGGGCGCGACTTCGCCCATGTTGTGGCTCTCGGCCATGGCGCTCAACATATTGGCATATTGCGAGTCGTTAAACGGCTTGCCGACCACGTGCAGCCCGTGCGGTATCAACGTGTATTCAAGTTCGAGCATTTGTACTGACAACTGTTGAATGGTGTGTTGCACCTGTTGCAGACTGTCAGCGCTGGCGTGCAGGTTCCACACGGGAACAGCGGGCGTCAGGTCAATGGCTGCGGCTTGGGCTTGAATAAGCTCAGCCAGGCTTGCCATGTCAGTGGCCTCGGCGGGACTGAGGTTACGCCAACGGTCGATGGATGCTTTCAAATCCACCAAGCCGCTGTACAAACCGGCTGCTTCCACAGTCGGTGACAAATAACTGATGAGAGTGGCGCCGCCTCTGCGCTTGGCAATCGCGCCTTCGGACGGGTTGTTGGCCGCGTACAAATAAAAATTCGGCAAATCATTGATCAAACGATCGGGCCAGCAACTGCCGGCCAATCCGGTTTGTTTACCCGGCATGAATTCCAGCGAGCCGTGTGTGCCGAAATGCAGTACCGCGTTGGCTGCAAAGTCTTCACGCAGGTAGCGGTAAAAAGCCGAGAAAGCATGCGTCGGGGCAAAGCCGCCTTCAAACAATAAACGCATCGGGTCGCCTTCATAGCCAAACGACGGCTGCACAGTGACCAGCAGATTGCCGAACTGATGCCCCATGATAAAGATGGATTCACCGTTAGAAAGTTGTTTGCCAGGCGCCGGGCCCCAATGCGCTTCGATCTCAGCCAGGTAGCGTTCGCGCCGCACATGGTCTTGGGTAGAAATCAGTGTGTGAACGTTGGCATCCGCGCCGTATTGCATACGGTTGCCTTCCAGAATCTGGTGTTCCAAGGCTTCGCGTGATTCGGGTAAATCGACGGTATAGCCTTGGGCCTTCATGGCCTTCATGGTGTTGTAGAGCGACTCGAACACACCCAGGTAGGCGGCAGTGCCGGTGTTGCCCGCGTTGGGCGGGAAATTGAAGATGACCATGGCCACGCGTCGCTTGGCGCGTTCGCTGCGGCGTAAGGCCACCAAACGCGCCGCCCGCATGGCGAGCATGGAGGTGCGCTCGGTGCAAGTGAACATGTCTTCCTGATGGTGTTCTTTGGTGAAGGTGCAGCGTTGCTCACAGCCGGTGCAAGTCACGCCGTCGGCGCCCGGACGTCCGCCGTACACCATGGGAATAATAGAACCATCGAGTTCAGGAATCGCCACCATGATGGTGGACTCGACTGGCAGCAGGCCGCGACTGGAGCCGCCCCATTGGTCCAGGGTTTGAAACTCGACAGGATGCGCGGCGATGTAAGGCACATCGAGTTTGCCCAAAATTTCTTCGGCAGCGTGTGCATCGTTGTAGGCGGGGCCGCCGACCAGCGAGAAACCGGTGAGCGAAACGACGGCGTCCACCGTGCATTTACCCTCTTTCAGGAAGAACGCTTCAATGGCCGGACGTGAATCCAAGCCGGCAGCGAACGCAGGTACCACTTGCAGACCTTGTACCTCCAAAGCTGCAATCACTGCGTCGTAATGCTGGGCGTTGTTGGCAATCAAATAGGAGCGCATCAACAATATACCGACACGGCCTTTGGCGGTTTGCGGTTGGACCAGCTGCGGCAGATGATTGATGTCATCATGCAACCGCGGTTGCATGCGCGGGTGATACACGCCGACTTCAGGGTATTCAAGCGGTGCGGCAACTTTCAGATCGGCTGCGTTTTTCGGCAGCACATGTTTGGCATAGCGGTCAACCAGATACATCACCAGGTTTTGAATGTTTTCTTGTGAGCCGCCCAGCCAGTATTGAAGTGTCAAAAAGTAAGCGCGCAAATCCTGCGCAGTTCCCGGCACGAAACGCAGGATCTGCGGCAGTCGGCGCAGCATCTTCATTTGTTTGGCACCGGCAGACGCATGCTGACCGGCTTGGGGTTTACTGCCGCGAAGTTTTTTCAGAAAAGCCATGGGGCCGGTGCTGGGTTTGCCCATGTCGAGCTTGCCCATGTGCGTGAGCTTGACCACCTCGGCGGCGGACATGATGCAGACCATGGCGGTGCAGTGCTCGCGGCGCGCTTGCAAGTCGGGCAAAATCGGCTGGAAGTGGTCTTCCAGAAATAGCATGGTGACGACAATAATGTCCGCAGTAGCAATATCAGCTTTGCAACGCGACATTTTGTGGGCGTCCGCTGTGTATTCTGAGGCGGAGTGGATAGAAAAACTCAGGCCTGGGATCAGACGTTTCAATGCATCACGTGCCTTGTGAGCAGCGCTGTTAAGGTGCGTGTCCATGGTCAGGATGACCACTTTGACTGAAGTTTTCGCTGTCGAAGAGTTCGTCATGCGCGATGGTTTTTTCTGAAAGAAGGTTGAGATGTATGCAGCACACAATGTGTCAATACAAGTTGACATTACAAGATGCCTAAACGAATTTATCACTAGGGATAACCCTTGATTTTCGAAAAACAATCCGTTCAGCCAGATTCAGTGGGTTCTGAACAACTCTCAGAAACTCAGATTACGGTATCGCCTACGCTTAAAACGCATTGGCGCAGTCTGCTGTTGTCTTTTGTGCTGAGTTTTGGGGTGGCCGGTATAGGTGGATCTTTGACAGTGCTGGACGCCTGGTACTTTGCCTTGAAGCAACCTGCCTGGAAACCGCCGGATGCGGCTTTCGGGCTGATCTGGTCGGTGATATTCACCTTGGTAGCCATTTGCGCCTGGCTGGGCTGGCACGCTTGCCCGGGCCGCAGGCAGCGCATCAAATGGATGTGCTTATTGGCTTTGAACGCCTTTTTCAATATTTTTTGGAGTCAGCTTTATTTTCAATGGCACCGCCCGGACTGGTCCATGATTGAACTCTTATTTATTTGGCAAAGCATTGTGTTTTTGATGGTATTCATTTATCCGTACCGCCGCCTGTCAGCCTGGCTGCTCTTGCCTTATTTGATTTGGGTCACCATAGCTGGTGTGCTGAACTACACCACCATTGTGTTGAACGGGCCATTCAGCTCTTAAATTTTTGTTTACTTGAGCGTCAACCTAGGGTATCNGCGAAGCGTTAAGTGATCATGGCTCTGTATGGGCAAAAATGCAGGNCTAAGCACCCGTCAGGGTTTTCATTCTTTATCGGAGATTTTTATGACCAGTCGTCGCGAATTTGTAATTCAACTCAGTTTGGGCAGCGCTGCCATGTTGGCAGGCGGCCAAGTGTTTGCTCTGGCCCTGGTTGACGAAAAGGATGCACAAGCTTCCGCTCTGGGTTACAAAGCTGACACCACCAAGGTGGACGGTAAAAAATACGCCACCCACAAGTCCGACCAGTGTTGTGCCAATTGCGCCCTGTACCAGGGTAAAGCCGGTGACAAGGCAGGTGGCTGCCCCTTGTTTGCAGGCAAAAATGTCACTGCCACAGGCTGGTGCAGCGCCTACGCAAGAAAAGCCTGATCGCAGTTTTTATCCGCGTTCAGCCGGTTCTGACCCCTGTGGCTTTTGCTCCAGGGGTTTTTTATTACTGTTAAGCTTCCTAGGGTAAACCCCTTATTGTCAACTTCAGTTGACACACTTAAGCTAATGAATAAGCGCACTTTGCCTTTGAGGCATGCATTGCAGGAGAAGGCCAGATGACCCCTTTGTTAGACAGTATCCAATCGCCAGCGGATGTGCGGCGGCTGTCCCCGCAACAATTGCCTGTATTGGCCGGTGAGTTGCGCCATTTTCTGATTGAAAGCGTGGGCAAGACCGGCGGGCATTTCAGCTCCAATCTGGGTACGGTGGAACTGACGGTTGCCCTGCATTACGTGTTCAATACCCCGCATGACCGGTTTGTTTGGGACGTTGGTCACCAAACCTACCCGCACAAAATCCTCACCGGCAGGCGCGATCGCATGGGCAGTTTGCGCCAATTAGGTGGTGTCGCCGGTTTTCCCAAGCGGGATGAAAGTGAATTCGACCACTTTGGTACGGCGCATTCATCCACCAGCATTTCCGCTGCACTCGGCATGGCCATGGCGGCAAAGCAAAAAGGCGAGCACAGACACAGCGTGGCCATCATCGGCGACGGCGCCATGACCGCCGGCATGGCTTTTGAGGCAATGAATAACGCCGGTGTCAGCGATTGCAACATGCTCGTCATACTCAACGACAACGACATGTCCATCAGCCCGCCAGTCGGTGCGCTAAACCGCTATTTGGCGCAATTGATGAGTGGTCGTTTTTACACCGCCGCCAAAGAGGTAGGCCGCCAAGTTTTGAAAAACGCACCGCCCTTGTTTGAGTTGGCGCGTCGACTTGAACACCAGACCAAGGGCTTGATTCTGCCGGCCACTTTGTTTGAAAAATTCGGCTTCAATTACATAGGTCCTATCGACGGCCATGATCTTGAGGTCTTGATCCCCACATTGCAAAACATCAAGAATTTGAACGGTCCACAGTTTTTGCATGTGGTTACTCGCAAAGGCCAGGGCTACAAGCTGGCCGAAGCCGACCCTATCGCCTACCACGGACCTGGAAAATTTGATCCCAAGATCGGACTTGTTCCTCCCGCAGCTGCACCCAAACAAACGTTTAGCCAGGTGTTCGGCAACTGGTTGTGCGACATGGCGGCACAGGATCCCAAGCTTGTTGCCATCACACCGGCGATGCGCGAAGGTTCAGGCATGGTTGAATTTCACCGGCGTTTTCCTGAGCGATATCACGATGTCGGTATCGCCGAACAACACGCGCTGACTTTTGCTGCCGGTATGGCCTGCGAGGGCTTGAAGCCGGTGGTTGCTATTTATTCCACGTTTTTGCAGCGTGCGTATGACCAGTTGATACACGACGTGGCTTTGCAAAAACTGCCCATGGTGTTGGCGCTGGACCGCGCAGGCATCGTCGGTGCCGACGGACCAACCCACGCAGGCTTGTACGACATTCCCTTTTTGCGTTGTATTCCGCAAGTCAGCATTGCCTGTCCNGCCGACGAAAACGAATGCCGCATGTTGCTCAGCACGGCGCACGCACAAGACCACACAGTCGCGGTTCGCTATCCCCGTGGATCAGGTGCAGGTACACCTATGTCCTCAGGCTTGCCCACGCTGCCCTTTGGTAAGGGCGAGATCCGCAAGCAAGGCCAGGGCGTGGCAATCCTGGCTTTTGGCACCATGCTTTACCCGGCTTTGCAAGCGGCACAAAACCTGAATGCCACGGTAGTCAATATGCGCTGGGCCAAACCTTTGGACACAGAGTTGCTGCTGCAAATCGCTTCCTCTCACGACGCGCTGGTGACCGTGGAAGAGGGCGCGCTCATGGGTGGTGCCGGTTCTGCTGTGCTGGAAGCTTTGCAAGATGCCGGTGTCACTGTCCCTGTGTTGCGTCTTGGCGTACCCGATGTATTCACTGAGCACGGCGACCCAGTCAAGATTCTTTCGCAACTGGGCCTGGATGCTGTCGGCATCGAGCATTCAGTTCGTCAGCGTTTTGCCCCTATCATCTCTGCGGAAGTTGTCACCGCCGCCAAAGGTTTGAAACTGGTCGGCTGATAAAATTTTTGAATTCATCCCTTGTTTAATTGGAGTTCCCATGGATCGTCGTTCCGCACTTAAAAATGCAGGCATTGCCGGCGTACTTGCAACTGGCATAGCCCCTGCTGTACATGCGCAAGAAGCCATACGCTGGCGCCTGGCGTCAAGCTTTCCCAAATCACTGGACACTATTTACGGTTCTGCTGAAACCTTTGCCAAAAAAGTCAATGAGTTGAGCGGTGGCAAATTCGTCATTTCCACCCACGCTGCCGGTGAACTCATGCCTCCGTTCGGCGTGGTGGACGGTGTGCAAAACGCTACGGTTGAAATGGCGCACACCTCGCCTTATTACTTCTTCGGCAAGGATGAAACATTTGCACTTGGTTGTGCCGTGCCTTTCGGTTTGAACAGCCGTCAGATGACGGCTTGGATGTTTCAGGGCAACGGCATGAAGCTGATGCGCGAGTTTTACAAGCAATACAACATTGTCAATTTCCCCGGCGGTAACACCGGCTCGCAAATGGGCGGTTGGTTCCGCAAGGAAATCAAATCCATTGCCGATATCAAAGGCCTGAAATTCCGCGTCGGCGGTTTTGCCGGTAAGGTGATTGAGCGCATGGGCGGCGTCCCGCAAAACATTCCCGGGGGTGAGATTTACCAATCGCTGGAAAAAGGCACCATCGACGCTGCCGAGTGGATCGGCCCTTACGACGACCAAAAACTCGGCTTCAACAAGGTCGCTCCCTTTTATTACTATCCAGGTTGGTGGGAAGGCGGTCCTGAGTTGGACTTCTTCATCAATGACAAGGCTTACAACAGCTTGTCTGCAGTCAACAAGTCCATCATTGAATGCGCTTCCGCATTTGCCCATGTAGACTGTCAGGCCAAATACGATGCACGCAACCCGGGCGCTTTGATGCAACTGGTGGCCAGTAAAACCAAGGTTCTGCCGTTTCCCAAGGATGTCATGGACATCGCTTTCAAAGAATCCATGGCCTTGTACGATGAACTCAGTGCCAAAAACCCGAACTGGAAAAAGGTGTACGCTGACTATTCAGCGTTTCGCAAACAACAAAACCTGTGGTTCCGCTTCTCCGAAGCCACCTTTGACCGCTATATGCAAGGCGTCAAACTCTGATTTGAACTTTGCCAGAAAAAAGCCCCGCACCGCGGGGCTTTTTTCTGGCTGTCAGGGAAAACAACATAGACCGGGCAAACACAGACAGACCTGGATTGCAGGTCTGTCTCGGGCTTTATTTTTTCTCGTTTTCCTTGTTCATAGACTCTTGCATCATCTTCATCGGATCGTCTTCCGGTTTGGTTTCTGTCTCAGTACCGGTTTGCGCAGCCGCCGGGTCAACAGACGTTTCGCCTTCTATAGTGGCATTCATCATTTCGATTTGCACCTGCTCATCGCTCAATACCTCTGTTTTCTCCAGCCCACTGGAGACAATGCCGGGGAAGGCAATGATCAGGCCAACCATGATGATTTGGATGATGACGTAAGGCACGGCCCCCCAATAAATTTGCATGGTGGTGACCGGTTGAATTTCTTTTTGCGTGGGCTTGTCGAAATACGCTTTGATCGGCGCCACACTGCGCAAATAAAACAGCGCGAATCCAAATGGCGGGTGCATGAACGATGTTTGCATGTTGACGGCCAACAACACACCAAACCATATCAGATCGATGCCGAGCTTTTCTGCGACGGGCCCGAGCAGCGGCACCACGATGAACGCCAGTTCAAAGAAGTCCAAGAAAAAGGCGAGCACAAAAATCATTATGTTGACGACGATCAGAAAACCGAGTTGACCGCCCGGCAAATCGCCCAGCAAATGTTCCACCCAGATATGTCCATCCACGCCTTGGAATACCAGGCTGAAACAGGTGGAGCCAATCAGAATGAAAAGCACAAAGCTGGACAATTTGGTGGTGGAGGTCAAAGCCTGTTTGAGCAGCGAATAGCTGAGCCGTCCGCGCACGGTAGCCATGATGATGGCCCCCAATGCACCCATGGCACCACCCTCTGTCGGGGTGGCAATGCCCAAGAAGATCGTGCCCAGCACCAAGAAGATCAACAGCAACGGGGGAATCAAAACGAAAGTGACCCGCTCGGCCATGTTGGAAAGCAAACCCAGACGCGTCGTTTTATTGACCACGGCCAGCACAAAAGCCAACAATACACCGCAGCAAAGCGACACCACGATGGTTTCATCTGCGGCCGGATTGGAGCCAGTGCTGCCTTTGAAGTAGTCCAAGATGGCGGGATAACTTTGCGCCAAATACACGGCGGAAAAAGTACACAAAATCGTCAGAAGCAGCAGAGAAAGCAAACCCGATTTGCCGTTGTCTTCGCGGATGGTGCGGGCAGACAGCGGCAAGGCGGGCACCCATTGCGGGCGGAAAATGGCCACGCCCATGATGAACAACACATACATGCCGGTCAATATGAAGCCTGGTAGGAAGGCACCTTTGTACATTTCACCAACGCTGCGACCGAGTTGGTCGGCCAAAATGATCAGTACCAGTGATGGCGGGATGATTTGTGCCAAGGTGCCTGACGCGGCAATCACGCCAGACGCGATGCGACGGTCATAACCGTAGCGCAGCATGATGGGCAAGGAAATCAGTCCCATGGAAATAACAGATGCCGCCACCACACCGGTGGTCGCTGCCAACAAGGCGCCGACAAAGATCACGGCGAATGCCAAGCCGCCTCGAACCGGACCGAACAATTGGCCGATGGTGTCCAGCAAGTCCTCAGCCATGCCGGATCGTTCCAGTATCAAGCCCATGAGCGTGAAAAACGGAATGGCCAGCAAGGTGTCGTTTTGCATGATGCCGAAGATGCGCAAAGGCAAAGCTTGCAACAAGGCTTCGGGCAACACACCCAATTCAATGCCGATGAAGCCGAAAAACAAGCCGCATGCGCCCAAACTGAAAGCTACCGGAAAACCCAGCATGAGAAAAACAATCAGTCCCAGGAACATGACCGGGGCGAGGTTGTGTATAAAAAATTCCATGGTGGTCGTTCCCGGTTCAGGCGTTTTGTGGATGGGTTTTGGATTCTGCCAATTTGCGAATTTCTTCGGCCAGTTCTTCTTCGGCAGATTTTTCGCCGGGCTTGAGCGTTGGGTCTGGAATGATTCCTTTGAGGTAGGCGACACGCTTGATCAATTCAGACATGCCTTGCAACCACAACAATCCAAAGCCCAGCGGGATCATGGCGTACACAGGCCAACGGATCAAGCCACCAGCGTTGGAGGACATTTCTCCGGACATCAGACCTTTCCAGAAAAACGGTACGCCAAACCACATCACCGCCGTGCACATGGGCAACATGAAACAAGCGAATCCGAAGATATCAATTTTGGTCTGAGTCTGGCGATTGAATTTGGCGTAAATCACATCAATCTTGACGTGCTCGTTTTGTAACAGCGTGTAGCAAGATGCCAGCAAAAAGGAAGCGGCAAATAAATACCATTGCACTTCCAAAAAAGCGTTGGAGCTGGTGTTGAAGATTTTGCGCACCAAGGCGTTGATGGCACTGATCAGGGTGGCTGCCAATATCAACCAAATCACGTATTTGTTGATCCAAGTGTTGAAGCGGTCGACACCGTTCGAAAATTTCAGTAATCCCTGCATGTCAGGCTCCGGTAAATGGGCAAGCGGGCATTCTATGCGCCAATTAAACCACCCTGTTGGGACTAGTGACTGTTTTTGCGCGCCAATTTTCGGTAAAGTGTTGCCCGGCTGATGCCCAGTGCCTTGGCGGCCTGCGCTACATTGCCTTTGGCGTGGGCAATCGCCTTATTGATAACTGCCGATTGAATTTGGTGCAATGCACCTGTAACAGCCGGTTGTGACGCATTTTGGAAAGTTTTTTGCAAACCGGCTTTGATGTGCAAATGCAATCCTGACCACAAAGGGACTTCCATGGAGTTGGCATGTGTGGCTGCATCAAACAACAAGCCCATGGGAATAGCAAACAAGTCGCTGGCGTGAGGTTGTGTATGTTTGACGAGGTTTAGCATCTCGCGGGCCGGCAGATTGGCACCAAGCACTCGGCCTTCTTCGTCAAGCAGTAGCAAGCCGTCATGGTCGTCACCCGTTAAGCGACCGGGCCAATTCAGGCGCAGCAACAAATGGTGAGCTTGGCGCAGCAACAAGGCATTGCTGATGCTGCAAGCCGACAAGGCGGCCAGATGCATCAACTCCGGGCGCTCCTGGCTCATGACGCCGGTCAGGTCAAGCATGCCTATGCATTCTCCTTGACCGTTCCACAGCGGCGCACCGGCGCAACTGTAAACAGAGGTGTCATTGAAAAAATGTTCGCCCCGGTGCAACCACACCGGTTTTTGGGTATTCAAAGCTGCGCTGATGGCGGTGGTACCGACAGCTTGCTCGCTCAAATCGATACCGATGCGTGCGATGGCATCTACGCGTTTGTCATGTCTGTCAATGCCGCCGCCGACATCGACAACCACGCCTTGGGCGTCGGTGATCAGTGCAAAAAAAGAAGTGCCTGCAATCGCGCGACCAAGCCGCTCAAGTTCAGGCCGGGCGGCTTGCACAAAGTCATGGTTGCGGTCCAGCGTGCGGTTGATCTGCGCCTGCGATAAAGGGGCAAAGCCGACCTCGTCATGCGGTTGCATGCCTTGTTGCAGACAGCGCTGCCAGCTTTGACTGATCCAGTCGGACAGCCATGGCGAAGCAAAAGCGCCTTCGTTCATCACGTTAAGGCGGGCTTGCTCAATCTGGGTCAAACGATTGACGGGAAGGGTTCGGCTGTTCATGCAAACCGCAATGTCACGGATGGCGCTGACAACCGGCTTACCGCACCCACATTAACTCTATGGTTTTGATACCAGCCAGCGTACACAACAAAGAACCGAACAAATGCAAACCTGCTGTCAGCAATGCCAGACCAAAGCGAGAGCCGAGCAGCATTTGCACAACTTCGCTGCTGAACGAAGAGAAGGTAGTGAGCGCGCCCAAAAAACCAGTGACCAGCAGAAGCCGCCACACAGGGTCGAGTTCGGGCAGGTTGTTGAACACGGCGACGCATACACCTATAAGGTAACCGCCTATCAAATTGGCGTACAAAGTTCCCCAAGGCAAGGCAGCATTCTGGTTAAAGTGCACGCCGAGTTGCCAGCGCGCTAACGCACCGACACAGGCTCCTATACAAATGGCAATAACAGCAGACATGGACTTGGCCTGAAAACAATAATCGTTTGATTATCCCGCCCCATTGCTCTCGGGATCTGCGGCCCGGGTTGCCGCAACGCGCGAGTGCTCAGGCCGCATAATCGACCGTATGAGAAAAACCTATCCGTTACAAGCAGAAGGACGTCACCCGGACAGGGTGTTGGACGCAGTGAAACACGATGTGCGCAAATATTTGAAGCGCGAGCGTCGCAGACCGTTGCCCGAGGGCGTGGATTTCTGGGACTTTGACTGCAAATTCGGTCTGAGTACTGAAACTGCTGAGACAGTGCATTTGTCGGCTGTTATTCCTTCGATTGACGTCGCCGCCAAAGAACAGGCCGATCAGGTTTATGTGGAAATCATCACCACCCACGGTAAGCGCAAACCCAAACCTGTCGTTGAAGAAGTATTGCTTGTGGATGAAGAGGACGGTTTACCGGAATGAGTCAGATGCTGCAAGGACGGCGAATTCTGGTCACCCAGGCCGATGTGTTCATGGGCCCGGCCCTGTGTCAAACCCTGTCAGCACATGGGGCCGTCGTATTGGCTGACACGCAAGACCTGACACCAGTCGATGCACCGCAGCGTATGGTGGCGCAGCACGGCCATATCGATGTATTGCTGGTCAATCTGGCCATGCCTGCACCTTCAACGCATGTCGGCGAAGTTTCTGAAGATGAATGGCAGGCGGTGTTCGACACCATGGTCCATCCTTTGCCCAGATTGGTGAAAGCCGTGTTACCGCAAATGCAGGCACGTGCCAGCGGTAAGGTGCTGGTCATGGGCAGCGCCAGCGCATTGCGCGGCATGAAGCGCTCTTCGAGTTACAGCGCGGCACGCGGCGCACAACTGGCGTATGTGCAAGCCATCGGCGTTGAACTCGCACCGCTGAACATTCAAGTCAATGCGATTGCGCAAAACTTCGTCGACAACCCAACTTATTTCCCGCCCGAAGTTCAGGCCAATCCCCGCTTTATAGAGCGCATGAAACGCGAGGTACCGTTAGGAAGATTGGTCAAAGCCAATGAAGACGCCGAATTCGCCGCTTATTTATGCTCACAAAATGCGGATTGTTTTGTTGGACAGGTGTTTCCGGTCAGCGGTGGTTGGGCGATCCGCTGATTCAGTCCTTTTCCAACACCACCAGATTGTTAAGAAGCGCGTTTTTAAAGCGTTCAAAGTTTTGCATTTGCGGCGCATGGCCGAGATCCGNAAACAACACCAGTCGCGCACCTGGAATGGCTTTGACAGCGCGCAAAGACATGGCTCTGTAATTGCCGAGTTGAGATTTCAAAGGCTCCTGCACTAAGTCTTTGCCCAGGGCAGTGGTGTCTTTGACGCCAATCATCAATTGCGTAGGCACTTTGATGTCAGCGAATTCATGCAGCACGGGTTGCTCGAAGATCATTTGGTAAACCAACGCTGAATGTCGGGCAACGGTTGCTTTGCCGGGCCCTCTGAACATGCCGGCGATCATTTGCACCCAGGGTTCGTATTCGTCTTTCCATTCACCCGCGTAATAAGTGTTGCGTTCATAGTTGCGCAATTTTTCGTCGGTGAAGCCGAGTTCACGCGCATTCCATTGCTCGAAGCTGAGCGCAGGCACACCCAAGGCTTTCCAGTCTTCCAGACCCAGCGGGTTGATCATCACCAGTTGGTTCACCTCAGCGGGAAACATCAAGGCGTAGCGGGTGGCCAGCATGCCGCCCATGGAGTGGCCGATGACAGTGGCTTTGTTTATCTGCAAGGACTTCAACAAGGCACGGGTGTTTTCAGCCAAGCTGGCAAAGCTATAGCTGTAATTGTCCGGTTTGGCAGATTTGCAAAAGCCGATTTGATCCGGCACGATCACACGCAAGCCGGCTTGCTGCAGCATCATGGCTGTGTCGTGCCAGGTGGCAGCACAAAAATTCTTGCCATGTAACAACACCACCGCATGGCCATTAGGCTTGACGGGCTGGTAATCAAGATAGGCCATGTGCATATCTTGGCCTTGTGTTTTGAAAGAGAACTGCAAGACAGGTGCCGGGTAATCAAAGCCTTGTAATTCAGGGCCGTAGACCGGCGCATCGGCTTGCACCGCCAAAGATGCACTCAGTAACAGCAGCGCTAAAAGTTTTTTCATGGTGAGTGTCATGCAGCAGCCAGCATGCCTTTCGTTTCAATGAATTTAACCACCGTGTCCAGACCGCTCAGCGTCTTCAAGTTGGTCATGACAAAGGGTTTGAGTCCTTGCGGACCGCTGCGCATGCGTTCGGTATCCGACTTCATTACGTCCAGATTAGCGCCAACGTGCGGGGCTAAATCGGTTTTGTTGATGATGAACAAATCGCTTTTGGTAATGCCCGGCCCGCCTTTGCGCGGAATTTTTTCACCGGCGGCGACATCGATGACATAGATGGTCAAGTCGCTGAGTTCCGGGCTGAAAGTGGCCGCGAGGTTGTCGCCACCGCTTTCGACAAACACCACATCTGCATTGGGAAATTTTTCCAGCATGCGGTCTATGGCTTCAAGGTTGATCGAGGCATCTTCACGAATGGCGGTGTGCGGGCAGCCGCCGGTTTCAACCCCCATGATGCGTTCGGCCGGCAAAGCGCCGCTGATGGTGAGTATGCGCTGGTCTTCTTTGGTGTAAATGTCGTTGGTGATGGCGATCAAGTCGTATTTATCGCGCATGGCTTTGCACAGCATTTCCAGCAAAGTCGTTTTGCCGGAACCGACCGGGCCGCCGATGCCAACACGCAAGGGCGGGAGTTTTTTGCTGCGATGGGAAATATGGTGAAGAGGTGTGCTCATGATCGGAACAGTCGAGAGTATTGGGTTTCGTGGCGCGCCGACAAAATAGCCAGACGTGGTGTAAAGGATTGTTGTTGATTGTCGGGTACGGACAAGGCGTGCTCGACCGCCAAAGGAATCTGTGTGCTCAGAGCCGCCAACATGCGTTGCCCACTTAGTTGACCCAAGGGCACTGACTTGATGGCGGCTTGCACCATGTTTTCAGCCCAGCCAAACGCGCAAGTCAACAAGCCTTCGCGCGTGTCAACCGCGTGTGTGTTCAAGGCCAGCGCGAACACCAACGGCCAAGTTGGCGGCAGGCTGTCACACAACTGCATATCCGCTTCATCAGCCGCCTGGTGATTGCGCAGCCAGATTAGGAGTGAACGTCCCATTTGTTCGGTTTGCAAGCGCATCTCGAAGGTTTCACGGGTTTGCATCACCCAAGCGCTGAGTTGCTTTAACGAGACTTTGTCTTGGCAGCGCCAAGCTTTCATAGCTTGCGCTACCACCGGCAATTCACTGCGCGCCTGCACCAGATGCAACTGGTCAATCAACCAGTGTTGGGCTGAATCTTCGTCTGTGACCAAGCTGTGTTCAACCGCTGCCTCCATCCCCTCCGAGTAAGAGAAACCGCCTACCGGCAATGCAGGCGACGCCAGTTGCATCAGCCATAGCAAGCGGTGGGCGGGGTTGAGAACCGCTGTGTTGGCAGACATGTTTGAGTTGTGGGTATGAGAGGGATGTACTGATCAATGCGAGTGGTCATGGCCGCAGCCGGGGCCATGCACATGCGCATGTGGCTCGGCATGCTTAGGTGCATGGTCATGCCCGTGGTCGTGTGAATGACCATGATCGTATGAATGACCTTGGCCAGGGTGACCGTGTCCGGCGTGGGAGGCGTGTTCTCCATAAGCGCCGTTTTCAGGCTCAAAGGCTTCGTCAACAGCCACCACCGTCATGTGCATATCGCGCAGCATGTCAGCCANCACATGATCAGGTTCAATTTTCAAATGATCNGCTTGCAGTTCAATAGGCACGTGGCGGTTGCCCAAGTGGTAGGCNGCGCGGGTCAAATCAAACAAGCTGCCATGGTCAGAGCAATGGGTGATNCGCAATACCGGTTGCGGCGCGGCCAACACTTTCAGTAAGGAGCCGTCTTCTCCGACCAGCACATCGCCGCCGCGCACCACTTGCCCGCGCTGCAAAAACACACCGACACTGCGTCCGTTGGAGTCCGTGGTTTCGAAGCGGCTTTTTTGCCGCACATCCCAGTCCAGCGCNACGCTGGCCGCGCGTTTGAGNAANGCNTTGGCAAGGCCTTGGCCTTGGCGGATGAGTTTGGAGTAATGAATCATGTCTTAAGAATAACCTGCTTGTTGTTGATGCCGGATGGCCAAAACCACAACCACATCGACTTGTGCGTCATATTCGTAGAGTGCCACATAACCAGTGCGGCCGCGGGAGATGACCAATTCGCGCAATGGCAGTTGGAGCGGTCTGCCTATGTTTGGGTGGTCTTGCAAAATATTCAAAGCATCCATGATGGGGTCCACGGTTCGCACCGCATGTTCGGGCATGTCTGACACGAGGAAATCAATCAAAGCCTCCAGGTCATCAGCAGCTTCAAGAGACACCAGCCATCGGGTCATGCCGAATCGGGTTTGAGTAAATGCAAATGGACCGCGGATGGCTTGGGCACTGCTTTTCCTCTGGCCTTGGCTTTGAGGTACTGGCTCAAAGCAGCGCCGTCTACAGCTTGTCCGGTTTGAATCAGTTTTTGTCTGGCTTTGACTGCCTGTTGAACAAAGCTTTGTTGTTGCTCTGATTGAGACACCACCGACTCAATCGCAGACACCATCAAGGCATGGGAGGTCAAGCCCTGGGATTTGGCCTGGCGTTGCAATTTGGCTTTGGTGTTGTCAGAAATTTTGACTGAGACAGTGGCCATGCATCCCCTCGTGTTGAACGAACAAGAAATGAAATACTACCATGGTAATACCTGCGCCACTCAGAACAGGAAATAGCGCTGAGCCATGGGCAGCACGCTCGCCGGTTCACAAGTCAAGAGCAAACCGTCAGCCCGCACCGCATAGGTTTGTGCATCGACTTCCATGCGTGGCGCGTAGTCGTTGTGGACCATGTGGCGTTTGCCGATACCGCGAATGTTTTTCACCACGCTCAATGTTTTATGCAAACCGAAACGCTCACCAATGCCGGCCGCCATTCCTGCTTGCGACACAAAGCTGAGTGAACCTCTGTGCAAGGCGCCGCCGAAGGCGCCGAACATAGGGCGGTAATGCACCGGTTGCGGCGTGGGAATGGAGGCGTTCGGGTCGCCCATGGCGGCCATGGCGATGAAGCCGCCCTTCATGATGATGAATGGTTTGACACCAAAGAACGCGGGTTTCCACAACACCAGATCGGCCCATTTGCCGACCTCGATGCTGCCCACTTCGTGGCTGATACCGTGTGCGATCGCCGGGTTGATGGCGAGTTTGGCAACATAGCGTTTGACGCGCGCGTTGTCATGGCGGTCGCTGTCGCCGGGCAGCGGGCCGCGTTGTTGTTTCATCTTGTGCGCCGTCTGCCAGCAGCGCATGATGACCTCGCCGACACGTCCCATGGCTTGGCTGTCGGAACTGAACATGCTGATCGCGCCCAAGTCGTGCAGTATGTCTTCGGCTGCAATCGTTTCGCGGCGTATGCGGCTTTCGGCAAACGCCAAGTCTTCGGCAATCGACGGGTCCAAGTGGTGACACACCATCAACATGTCCACATGTTCATCCAAGGTGTTGATGGTGTAGGGGCGCGTCGGGTTGGTGGAAGACGGCAGCACATTGGCTTCGCCCACCACTTTCAAAATATCCGGCGCATGACCGCCGCCCGCGCCTTCGGTGTGGAAGGTGTGAATCGTGCGGCCTTTGAACGCGGCAATCGTGTCTTCGACAAAACCGGATTCATTCAAAGTGTCGGTGTGAATCGCGACTTGGGTGTCGGTGTCTTCAGCCACGTTCAAACAATTGTCAATCGCCGCAGGCGTGGTGCCCCAGTCTTCATGCAGTTTGAGACCGATGGCACCGGCGTTGATTTGTTCGTGCAGTGCGTTTGGTAGCGCNGCATTGCCTTTGCCCAGAAAACCCAANTTCATGGGGAAGGCGTCTGCGGCTTGCAGCATGCGCTCCAGGTTCCAAGGGCCCGGTGTGCAGGTGGTAGCGAAGGTGCCGGTGGCGGGTCCGGTGCCGCCGCCGAGCATGGTGGTGACACCACTGGCCAGCGCTTCTTCAATTTGTTGCGGCGCGATGAAATGGATGTGCGTGTCAATCGCGCCTGCTGTGACGATCATGCCTTCGCAGGAAATGATTTCTGTGCCCGGTCCGATGACGATGTCGACACCGGGTTGGGTGTCGGGGTTGCCTGCTTTGCCGATGGCGGCGATGCGTGAATTTTTGATGCCGATGTCGGCTTTGACAATACCCCAGTGGTCGATGATGAGCGCGTTGGTCAGCACCGCGTCCATGGCGCCACCGGCTTGCGCGCCTGTGCCCAAAGGGCCGTTGCGGGTGCGCTGCGATTGCGCCATGCCGTCACGAATGGTTTTGCCGCCGCCGAATTTCACTTCCTCGCCATAACCACCTGCACGCAAGGTGTAGTCGTCTTCGACTTCAATGATGAGGTCGGTGTCTGCCAAGCGCACCCGGTCACCCACGGTTGGGCCATACATTTCCGCGTAAGCGCGTTTTTCAATCTGTGCCATCAGTTGGCCCCTTTCAATGCGCCTTGCACATCGCCGCGAAAACCGTAAATCTGTCTGTCACCCGCATAGTCCACCAATTCAACCGTGCGTTCTTGTCCCGGTTCGAAACGCACTGCAGTGCCTGAGGCAATATTCAAGCGCATACCTGCGGCTTGTTCACGATCGAAATGCAAACCATGGTTGGTTTCGGCAAAGTGGTAGTGCGAGCCGACTTGTATAGGACGGTCACCCGCGTTTTTCACCAGCAGGGTGCAAGTGCGACGGCCGGTGTTCAAAGCGTGTTGACCTGCATCAATGAACATTTCGCCAGGAATCAGGCGGCTCATTTGCGGGATTCCCACCAAATACCTGCAAGCACAAAGGCAAGCAGGCATAGGCTGATCAATTCAGCCGCATGAGAGTGCGGTGAAGCCTCACCGTGACCGGGATGCGCCATGGCTTGGGTGCCTATCAACAAGCTGATAAAAAAGAGTTGCTTCAACATGATGGTGTCCTTTGCTCTGTGAACGATTTAAACAATAGGTTGATGCACGGTGACTAGCTTGGTGCCATCGGGAAAGGTGGCTTCGACTTGTATGTCAGGAATCATGTCTGCAATACCGTCCATCACTTCAGCGCGCGTGAGTATGTTGCGGCCTTCGCTCATGAGTTGCGCGACCGTTTTGCCATCGCGCGCACCTTCCATCACGGCCGCGCTGATGAAGGCCACGGCTTCGGGGTAGTTGAGTTTCAAGCCCCTGGCCTTGCGGCGTTCGGCCAGCAGCGCTGCGGTGAAGATCAGCAGCTTGTCTTTTTCGCGGGGGGTGAGTTCCATGGTGTGGGGCGTTTTTTGGGGTTAATGAATGAGCTTGATTGTGATGCAAATGCCATGCCTTAGCTTGCACCAAGTTGGGCTTGCATAAATGCATTTATTTAGTGCAGCAACAGTTTTCTGTGTATTTGATTGGTGCAAGTTATCGCCAAATACAGGCATCTTGTGATTAAATTTTGATTTGTATGAGCTTTCCGCTGGTTGGCACAAGGCTTGCAAAGGTAGTTGGCGCAGCCCACAAGGCGCGTTTCTTCTAACCCTTGTAATGTTTTGGAGTACCTTGAATGTTTAACCGTCGCTTTCATCTGAAAACCCTGGTCGCTGCTGCCGCAGTCGCTAGCGGCTCTTTGTACATGACCTCAGTCCAGGCCGCAGACACCATCAAAGTCGGTGTGTTGCACAGTCTCTCAGGCACCATGGCTATCTCCGAGACCGTGTTGAAAGACACCGTGCTCATGGCCATCGAAGAAATCAACGCCAAAGGCGGCGTGTTGGGCAAAAAGCTCGAGCCTGTGGTGGTCGATCCTGCTTCTAACTGGCCTTTGTTCGCCGAAAAAACAAAGCAGTTACTTGGTCAAGACAAAGTTGCGGTGATCTTCGGTTGCTGGACTTCTGTGTCGCGCAAATCCGTTTTACCCGTGGTTGAAGAAATGAACGGCTTGTTGTTCTACCCTGTGCAGTACGAGGGAGAAGAATTGTCAAAGAACGTGTTCTACACAGGTGCTGCGCCAAACCAGCAAGCCATTCCAGCGGTGGACTACCTGATGAGCAAAGACGGCGGTGCTGCCAAGCGCTGGGTGTTGTTGGGCACTGACTATGTGTACCCGCGTACCACCAACAAAATTCTGCGCGCTTACCTGATCAGCAAAGGCGTGAAAGAGTCTGACATTGACGAAAAATACACACCCTTCGGTCACTCCGACTATCAGACCATCGTGGCCGATATCAAGAAATTTTCAACCGGCGGCAAAACCGCTGTGGTCTCCACTATCAATGGTGACTCCAACGTTCCTTTTTATAAAGAACTTGGCAATGCCGGTTTGAAAGCCAAAGACGTTCCCGTCGTGGCCTTCTCTGTGGGTGAAGAAGAATTGCGTGGCGTGGACACCAAGCCTTTGGTCGGTCACCTGGCTGCATGGAACTACTTCCAATCCATCAAGAACCCGACCAACGACGCGTTCATCAAAAAATGGTCTGACTATGCCAAAGCCAAAGGCATTGCTGGTCACAAAGACAAGCCTTTGACCAACGACCCGATGGAAGCTACCTACATCGGTATCAATATGTGGAAACAAGCGGTTGAAAAAGCCAAGTCCACCGATGTCGACAAAGTCATTGCTGCCATGGCCGGTCAGACTTTCAAAGCACCTAGCGGTATCACTTCCAAAATGGACGAGAAAAACCACCACTTGCACAAGTCTGTGTTCATCGGCGAAATCAAAGCCGACGGTCAGTTCAATGTGGTTTGGAAAACACCCGGTCCTGTGAAAGCCAAGCCTTGGAGCCCTTACATTCCCGGCAACAATGTCAAGCCCGACGAACCTGTCAAGAAGTAATTCAATAGGGAATGCATTGGCTGCGTGAGCAGTCAATGCAGGATGCGAAACATGAGGGGGAGGGCGTAAGTCACTCCCCCTTTTGATGAACAGCGAAAAGAGCAGGTATGAAAGCTATAGCTTGGTTTTGGGTGTTTTGCATGTATGGACTAAATATGTCAGTCGCGCAAGCACTGACGCCGCAGCAGGTGCGTGACATAGTGACGGGCGAAACCGACGCCCGCATAGAAAGTCTGCAAAAGGTATTGGCACAAGCCGATGCACAGACAACTGTATTTTTACAAGCCTTGGTCGATGATGCTGTTGTTATAGCCGCAGAGCAAGTCGTGATTGTTCGTGATGGCAAGGGTTTTGACCCGGCAACCGGTAAAGACATGCCCGTGCCGGCTGGCGCAGAAGGTGTGGTCAGCAACAACCGCATGCGCGGAGAAATTGATTCAGCACTGGCCGCTTTGCAATTACTCAGCACTGACGAGGCCATACGCATGAAAGCGGCGCAGGCTTTGGTGTCTGAGCCCGATCCGAGTAAAAAACCGCTGCTGGAAAAAGCTATAGCAGCAGAGAAAAACTCAGCCATCAGCCAGTTGCTGCTGCTGGCGCAAGCTGCGATCAATATCACCAGCACTGATGTCAAAGAGCGATTGGCCGCAGCCAAAGCATTGGGCAACAGCAAAACACCCAACACACAGTTGTTGTTGAACCAACAAATGATGCAAGAAACCGATCCGGCGGTGAGAGCTCAAATGGGGGCTTCGTTGGCAGAGATCAAATCTGCATTGGCCTGGGGCGAGCGACTGGGTGCGCTTTTCACAGGCTTGAGTCTGGGTTCTATTTTGTTGTTGGTGGCACTGGGATTGGCTATCACCTATGGCTTGATGGGCGTGATCAACATGGCGCATGGCGAGCTGATGATGGTTGGTGCCTATGCCACCTATGTGGTGCAGGTTTTTTTCCGCCAACACATGGGCAGCGCTTTTGATTACTACTTGGTGGCGGCATTGCCGATGGCATTTTTATCAGCCGCACTGGTCGGCGCTTTGTTAGAGCGCACGGTGTTGCGCCATTTGTATGGTCGGCCATTGGAAACTCTGCTGGCTACATGGGGCATCAGTTTGATCTTGATGCAAACTGTGCGCACCGTGTTTGGTGCGCAAAACGTGGCCGTTGAAAACCCTTCATGGATGAGCGGTGGCATTCAGGTGCTAGTCAACCTGAGCTTGCCTTGGAACAGATTGTTGATCGTGATTTTTGCCTTCTTAGTGCTTGGCGGCGTGGCCTTGCTGATTAGCCAAACACGTTTGGGTTTGTTTGTGCGCGGCGTCACGCAAAACCGCGCCATGGCCTCTTGCATGGGTGTGAACACCGCGCGCATCGATACCTACGCTTTTGCATTGGGTTCCGGCATCGCAGGCTTGGCCGGTTGTGCCTTGAGCCAAATAGGCAACGTAGGCCCAGATTTAGGACAGGGCTATATCGTCGACGCCTTCATGGTGGTGGTGCTCGGCGGCGTCGGTCAGTTGGCTGGTACTGTGTATGCGGCGCTGGGCTTGGGCGTGCTCAACAAATTACTCGAAGGCTGGACCGGGGCAGTGCTGGCGAAAATTGCTGTGCTGGTATTCATCATCATCTTCATTCAGAAACGACCGCAAGGTTTGTTCGCGATGAAGGGCAGAAGCGCGGAGGCATGACATGACAAACATCACGCTTCCTCAACCGGTTCGTTTACTGTCACCTTTGGGTTGGACGGTGTTCATCGGTCTGCTGCTGTGCGTCAGTCTGTTGGCTCCTGCGCTGAATCTGTGGTTGCCTGTGAGCCACCCTTTGCACATGAGTGACTTCGCTGTCTCGCTGGTCGGCAAGATCATGTGTTTTGCCATTTGCGCGCTGGCCATGGATTTGATCTGGGGCTACACCGGCATTCTGTCGCTGGGCCATGGTTTGTTTTTTGCACTCGGCGGTTACGCCATGGGCATGTACCTGATGCGCCAGATCGGTACCGATGGCAACTACACCTCTGAATTGCCGGACTTTATGGTGTTTCTCGATTGGAAGACATTGCCTTGGCATTGGTACTTCAGCGACAGCTTTGTGGCCACCTTGCTGTTGGTGGTTTTCGCACCTGGTTTGCTGGCCTTGGTGTTCGGTTATTTTGCGTTTCGTTCGCGCATCAAAGGGGTGTATTTCTCCATCATCACCCAGGCCATGACGTTTGCTTTTATGTTGCTTTTCTTTCGCAATGAAACAGGCTTCGGCGGCAACAACGGTTTTACCGATTTCAAACGGATTCTGGGCACACCCATTGCAACACCCAACATGCGCATGCTCTTGTTTGTGTTGACAGGAACTTGTCTGCTCGGCTGTTATCTGGCGGCGCGCTGGCTGGTGCAAAGCAAATACGGTCGCGTGTTGCAAGCGATTCGCGACGCGGAAAGCCGCGTCATGTTCTCGGGCTATTCACCGCTGCCTTACAAACTCAGTATTTGGGTGATTTCTGCGGTGATGTGTGGTATTGCGGGTGCGCTTTATGTACCGCAAGTCGGCATCATCAACCCGAGTGAAATGAGCCCTGCCAACTCGATTGAAATTGCCATTTGGGCGGCGGTCGGTGGCCGCGCTACGTTGATCGGTCCGATCGTAGGTGCCTTCATGGTCAACGGCGCAAAGAGTTGGCTCACCATGGTGGCACCTGAGTATTGGTTGTATGTGCTTGGCGCTTTGTTCATTGCGGTCACTTTGTACATGCCTCAAGGTGTGGTGGGTTTGCTGGGCAGTTTGAAGCAACGTCTGCAAGCTGGCAAAGGAGAGTCCTCATGACACCAGACCTCATGAGCCAGGGCGCAGAGCGGCTGGAAAAACACAAATTCAAGCAAGTTCAAACTTCCGCATCAGGAGACAGGGACGCGAGTTTTTCACGTATCCACCAGCCGGGTGTTCTGGATTTAACGCATGGCCGTATCTTGTACCTTGAAGATGTGAACGTCAGCTTTGATGGCTTCAAAGCGATCAACAACTTGTCGCTGGATATCGGTGTGGGCGAATTGCGCTGCATCATCGGACCTAACGGCGCTGGCAAGACCACCATGATGGACATCATCACCGGCAAAACCAAGCCCGATTCAGGACAGGTTTTTTTCGGCAGCACCATCAACTTGCTACATCACAACGAGCCTGACATCGCTCGAATGGGCATTGGTCGAAAATTTCAAAAGCCCACGGTGTTCGAGCAACTCACTGTGTTTGAAAATCTGGAACTGGCTTTGAAGACAGGCAAAGGTGTGGCTGCTTCCATGTTGTTCAAACTCAATGGAACACAAAAAGACCGTTTGAGCGAAGTGCTGCACACCATCCATTTGGAAAACGATTTATTGCGCCAGGCGGGCAACCTGAGCCATGGCCAAAAGCAGTGGCTAGAGATTGGCATGCTGCTGATGCAAGACCCCAAGCTGTTGCTGTTGGATGAGCCGGTCGCTGGTATGACGGATCAGGAAACCGAGCGCACCGCCGAGTTGTTTTTGTCACTCAAAGGCAAGCATTCGCTGATGGTGGTCGAACACGATATGGCTTTCATTCGGCAGATTGCCGATGTGGTGACGGTGTTGTGCGATGGCTCTGTGTTGGCACAGGGATCGTTTGATGCTGTGCAAGTTGACGAACGCGTCATTGAAGTTTATTTGGGGCGCTAAAGCATGCTGGCGATTGAACATATTCACCAATACTACGGCGGCTCTCACATACTGCGTGACGTCAGTTTGACGGCCAAAGCCGGTCAAATCACAGTCCTGCTCGGCAGAAACGGCGTGGGCAAAACCACCTTGCTCAAAGCGCTGATGGGACTGGTGCCGGTACGCGCGGGCCACATCGGTTTTCAGGGGCACACCATCACCAAGGCCACGCCTTACGAACGCGCTCGCGCAGGCATTGGTTATGTGCCGCAGGGCAGAGATATTTTCAACCGTTTGACGGTAGAAGATAACTTGCGCATGGGCCTAGCCACTCAACCCGCATCTGCCGATATACCGTCAGAGTTGTTCGAGTTGTTTCCTATTCTGGATCAAATGCGCAATCGCCGAGGCGGGGACTTGTCCGGTGGTCAACAGCAGCAACTCGCCATTGCCCGAGCGCTGGCAGGCAAGCCTAAATTGTTGGTATTAGATGAACCGACAGAGGGCATACAGCCCAGCATCATCAAAGACATCGGGCGCGTGATCAAGCGTTTGGCTNCGCGGGGTGACATGGCGATTTTGCTGTGCGAGCAGTACTACGATTTTGCCGAAGAACTCGCNGANCAATACCTGGTGATGGAGCGCGGCGAGGTGATCGCGCAAGGTCCAGGGTCCGAGATGAAATCCAAAGGCATACGCAAACTGGTTTCTATTTGACGGCAGCGCTTACGAGATGACTACATGGCCCAAATGCGCGGGGCCACAGCCGGGAGCTTCCAGCACTGGTGCCGCCATTGCAACCAAATGCTGCGCAGTAATGCCATGGCGTTTTCCACTTGGGCAGACAGTACGCGAACCACGACCACGCGCGCATCCGGCGAAGTCACTCCTGCTTGTAAACGCAGCGGATGTGCTTCGCATATGTCTCGCGCCAGTGCGATAACCTGCTCGCGCATCTCATCGTTCATGGCTGTGCCTTGGGCAAGCACCAACGTCGATTGGCAAGTATGGCCATTCAAGCCCAATGGGCTGTGCAACAGACGGTGGTCTGTCGCATCGATCAAACCGCGTTCAAGCCAAGTGCCTGCAATTTCCAAGTGTTGTTGGAATTGACCTTCTGCAAANGGTTGATCTGCATGAGGCAAACCCAGTGCGGTGACATCCCAAGCCATGAGCCTGCTGCCCGCATCCAGATGAAACACGGCCTGGTTATGCGCTTGGCATCCGTTGTAGGCCAAGGCTTCGAGCGGCAACCATTCCAGCGTCGCGTTAGCAGCCACATGGGCGTGCACCAGTTGCCGTGCAGTCAAACCTGCAGAGCCATAAAAACGCGTGGCACCCGGTGTGGTGATGAGCGCGTGCGCACCAGTTTGTAAATGGATATCAATCAGCAGTTCATCCCCGCCCACCAGACCCGAAGGCGGATGCACCAGTATGTTGTGACAGACATGGTCGCCTTCGGGGTAGAGGCTTTTCAGAATGCGCAGCGGCCCTTGGTGTACATAGCGGGCCACACAACGCTGGTTTTCGACACAATAGTCGACCTTGAGTTTGGCCTGCCAGCCCATATCCAGCCCTTATTCAAATAACTTGAATCCTACCGCGGCCACAAAGCCCACCAAGGTTGAAAAACCCGCCATGTTCGGGCTGGACAAATGGGCTGCTTCAGGCAGCATGGCTGAACCAATCATGGTGAGCATGGCACCTGCTGCAATGCCTTCGACTGCGATCATGGCTGAGTGTGGAATGGACTCGCCGACATACGCACCGAAGGCTGCACCGACCGCGCAAATCACGGTCAAGGTCATCCACAGTCCAATGATTTTGGCGCTGGAAAAACCTTGCTGTTTCATGTTCACACTGGCAGACAAGGCTTCAGGGAAGTTGGATAAAAACAAGGCGCCAACCAGCGTCAACGGCATGACGTCAAAAAAGCTGAGCTCTGCCCCTGTGGCTGATTTGGCGGCCACCAACGACAGCATGACGGTACCGATGACAAAACTCTCAGGGATCACATCCAGCAAATTGCCCAACCAAATCGCCATGCCTGCGTTGCTGTGCTCTTCTTTCATGGTGTTGAGGTCAGTGGCACTGGGTACTTCGCCGCCGCCGCTGCGCAGTGCGTCAATAGCCAAGTTTGCCCATTGCTGTTTGGCGATTGCAGTTTGATCAAGGTGGCGTTTGTTTTCCAAAATTCGCTCAGACGCCAATTCGCGAACAGTGGTTGCAAACTCTGGATGCAGTTTGGCAAAATTTTCATACTGCGCTTTGTGAAGCACCAGTAATTCAGCCGGGCCGTGTTCTGACACAGCCGTGGTGCTGTGCGCTTGGTTGGCAAGAAAAGACACCTCTCCCAGCAAATCGCCGCGTTCTGCTGTGCGTGAGCTGCCGTCGCTGTGCGTCAGGGTCAGACTACCGGAACGTACGATATAGAGTTCATGCGATAGGTCGCCTATGTTGAACAAGGACTCGCCTTGCACAATGAATTTTGGGTGCAGCATCTTCAGCAATTCATGCATGAGCTCAGGAGACATGCTGTTGAAAAAGGAAGAATTGCCAATGGACTGCATCAACTCGGCTTGGCGTTTGTTTTTGTTTTTGGCGTGCTGCGCAATCACATAAGCACCTTTGCGCAAATAGCCACCATGGCTGCTGAGCATCTGGTCCAGCATGATGAAGAGGGCGCCGCCGCCAATCATTGCAATCAGCAAGGTGATGAAGTGATGAATTTCAGTGTTGCGGTTTGTCAAATCGGCTTGCGCCAGTGCGACGACAGTAGGTGATACCAATTCAATGGCCAAGGCAGAAATCAAAGCGCCTGCACCAAAGCCGCACATGGCGCCGACCGTGCTGTTGGTCATCGGCGTGGTGATGCCGACAATCGCGCCCAACACCATAGAACCCGCAGCAATCGCACCCAAAATAGCTGCCCATATCAGAAAGGTATTTCCCATATCGCTCATGTCAACTCCTTAAGTTCACAGCTTGCACAGGCTTGGTTCTTTAAAGAACACATACCCTGAGGTGAATACCTCTGTATAAAAAAATTAATCCTCAGTCAAATTTTTCTCCTGCCTGACTTGTGCAGCAATCGCTTCAACCTGCTCATCAGACATACCGTATTTGGCTTGCAAATTTTTGAGGTGGGCAGCTTCTTCTCCAGTGACCACACCATCTGCCAGCACTTCACGGATTTCCATCTCGTACAGGGCTTCGCGTCGGCTGACTTGCGTGGTGTAGGCGGTGGACACCACACCCGTCAAAATAGCGGCCAGTGCAATCGCCAGAATTTGCGTGATGATGACCAACGCCACCCCGGCATACGTGACTGGATCGACACCGCCCCAGCCAGAAATGATGGTGACAAAAAACCAATGCATGGCGGCNGGAATGGAAGGAAAGACGTCAGGTTGCTCGTGGCCTTCGATGATGTAAATCAGTGAAGAGAACAACAGGCTACTGATGAACATTAAGAA